>JAAIGF010171327.1_pt1 | contig 205415 bp, 165 predicted proteins | sample 6487441 | NCBI WGS metagenome assembly JAAIGF01 (sample SAMN13974129, study PRJNA590717) | phyllosphere metagenome | biome: pepper field; feature: multiple bacterial spot infested pepper fields; material: pepper leaves; isolation source: leaves from pepper fields | host: Capsicum annuum ... | reverse complement strand
TACTCTCACGCTGAATGCGCCGGGCACTATCCTCAACACCGCGCTGATGTATGCGGCGAATAACCTGTACCTGCTGGCGGATAAAATCCAGAATCAGGGCGGCGATATCCTGGCAGGCAACAGCCTGTGGATGCAGCGCGACGCGGCGGGCAATGCCAACACTGAAATCGTTAACTCGTCCGGCACCATTGAGACACAGAGTGGTGATATTACGATTAATACCGGGCATCTGCTGAATACACGGGAGGGGCTTGCTGTCAGTGAAACTCAGCAGCAACTGACGACCCTTACTGGTATGGGCAATGCCACATTATCAATACCATTAGCTTCCATGCCTAAGGGAAGCTACGGTTACTTTACGACTAAAATTGAAAGAGAAGGTCCAGCTTGTGGCGGCAAAGATGGTAGCTGCACAATAACAACAATAACGACCTATCATTATGCCCCTAATAAAGCATACATCACCCAAAAACTTGCCTATACAAAAACGCAGGTAGACGTTACCAGTAATGGCGGTGCGGCAAGAATTGCCTCTGGCCGCAATCTCACTATTCGTGCCGGGAATCTGGATAACCAGGCCAGTTCCATTCTGGCGAATAACGCCATTAATCTTTCTGGTAATCAGCTAAATAACCAAAGCTGGCAGGCCGGTACTCAAACGAATTATTTAATTTATAAGTACGGTGATGGTACTCGATTCGCTACAGAGGAGCCGTTATTTAATGGTTCGCTTCCGGGGGGATTGCCGCAGGTTATTACTTATAAATTAGTCAATCAACAAAGTGAATTTTCTCCTGGAATGCTTTACCGTTCCGTCATCCAGGCGGGCGCGGGTGTTAGTGCGAATTTTAGTCAGGACATTAGCAACACAACGACGACCGCATTTGGCGGCAAAGTCAGTACAACCCTGACTACTCCCTCCATTTCTGGTATATCTTTTGAGAATATTGGTGGCAATCTGCAGACCAAATCTCTGGAAGAAATCCCGACGCAGGATCTCCTGCCTGATTTCCAGATGTTAGAGACATTACGCGAACAGCTTCAGTCTCAGCAAAAGCAGACAGTGGATATCAGTGCGTATCCGTTACCAGCCAGTAACGATGGCTATTTCGTTACCTCTTCTGACCCTGCCAGTCCTTATCTCATTACCCTGAATCCTAAACTGGATGGGGTTGGAAAACTTGATCCTGCACTGTATGGCGATCTGTACGCACTGCTCGGCCAACAACCCGGTTCGGCTCCGCAGGAAACCCGTAGCGAGTATACGGACCGTAGCCAGTTCCTTGGGTCATCCTATCTTCTGGGCCGCCTTAATCTGAACCCTGAGTATGATTATCGTTTCCTCGGTGATGCGGCATTTGATACCCGTTATGTCAGCAATGCGGTACTGAACCAGACCGGAAATCGCTATCTGAATGGCATCGGTTCTGAACTTGAGCAGATGCGCTACCTGATGGACAACGCAGCGAACGCGCAGAATTCGCTTGGGCTGCAGTTCGGCGTGTCACTGAGCGCAGACCAGGTTGCGGCGCTGACGCAGAGTATTATCTGGTGGGAAACCGCCACCATCAATGGCGAAACCGTGCTGGTGCCCAAACTCTATCTGGCTGCCAGCGACACAAAGGTCAATCAGGGCAGCGTAATTGCCGGGGATAATATCCAGCTGGCGGCAGGTAGCCTGACGAATGATGGCAGTACGCTTAATGCTGCAAAAGCACTGACTGCTGGCAGCCAGGACAGCATTCGTAATCTGAATTCGGGGACAATTACCGCCCAGGATAAACTGCAGCTCAGTGCGCTGAAAGACATTGATAATATCAGCTCGGACATCAGTGGCGGATATGTCGCACTGCAAAGCCAGAGCGGCAATATTAACAACATCACTGACGCAAGCCTCAGCCAGCTCGGTAAAAACCGTTTTGGCAGTTACAACGTGACCGACACCTTCCTCGGACATCAGGCCAGTATCACTGCAGCAGACTCACTGACGCTGGAAGCGGGCAAAGATATCAGCCTTAAGGGCGCAGCATTGCAATCGGGCGGCGATCTGGTAATGACTGCGGGGGGCGATATTGACGTGTCGGCTAACCAGCTGCAGCAAGGCCGCAATGCATCAGGAACCCTGTTCAGCGGCTTCCTGAGAGTAAAAGAGGCTCTTACTGACAGCACACAAAGCACGGGGTATCAAAAGAGCAGCGTAACCTCCGGCGGTAATCTGGTCATCGATGCGGGTAACGATCTTGCTGTGAGCGCAAGCAACATCTCGGCACAGCAGGCAGCAGCGCTTCGTGCCGGAGGAAATTTAAGCGTCACGGCGGAGCAGACATCTGATTCGAGCCAGCAGCTAAAAAGCCGAAATTTCCGCCCTGAAGCCACCCGTTCATCTCTCACGGGTGTGGAGAGCGCATCCGTTTCTGCGGGTAGTGATGTTTCTTTACTGGCGGGGAATAATCTGTCAGTAAATGCCAGCAATGTGAATGCAGGTAAGACAGCCTCATTGTCAGCAGGCAATGATCTGAGTCTTGACGCACAGACAACCCGCAAGGCCAGCAGCCGGGGCGGTTCTGAATCCCACAGCAGCGGCGTGGCGAAAACCACCCTCACCAGTGGTGAAAACCTCACCCTCACCGCTGGTCGCGACCTCACCAGTCAGGCCGCAGCACTCAAAGCCGGTGACAACGTTGCACTGCAGGCAGGTCGCGATATCGATCTGCAGGCGCAGGCCACAAACAGCGGCAACAGCTACCGCTCCGGCAGTAAAACGGTGATTAACGAGTCCGTGCGCCAGCAGGGCACTGATATCACCAGCGGCGGCGACACCACGCTGTCTGCCGGGCGTGATATCGCCAGCGCGGCAACCAGTGTCAATGCAGACAAAGCCATCGCATTAACCGCCGGCGGTGATATCAGCCTGAATTCCGCCACCGAAAGTGACTACCACTTCGACGAAGAGACCACGACGAAGAAGCGTCACTTCTCGAAAACCACCACGCACACCATCAATGAAACGCGTAAAACCACCGAGAAAGGCACGCAGCTGTCCGGCGAGTCCGTGGCGCTGAAGGCCGGGGAAGATATCACCCTGACCGGCGCCGCGATTGGCGGTGAAAAATCGGTATCGCTGGATGCCGGTAATGACCTGAATATTCAGGCCGCCACGCAGACCGCGTCCACTTACCGCCTGCATGAAGTGAAGAAAAGCGGCCTGATGGGCGGCGGACTTGGCATCACCATTGGCAAACAGTCGGCGAAAGGCGAATATAAAGGCGCGCAGGTCACGCAGAGCGATTCGCGCAGCATGGTCGGCGCGTCCGAAGGCAATGTTTCCCTGAGTGCCGGGAATAACCTGCTGATTAAGGGCAGCGACCTGATTGCCGGACGGGCGGCCAGCGACACTACTGGTGCCACCGGCAACATCACGGCCAGCGCGCAGAATATTGCCCTGCTGGCCGGCCAGGACCAGGTGCGGGAAAGCTACACCCGGGAAACGAAAAGCAGCGGCATCGGCCTCTCGCTGAACATCTCCGCGCTCAACGCCGTGCGCAATATCCGCGACGCGCTGAAATCCTCCGGCTCGCTCTACCAGCAGGTCAAAGCGGTGGGCAATGAGCTGGGCGCGATGACGGCGGACCCGGACGCGCCGGCCCTGACGTACAGCAAGTCCTCTGCTAACGGTTCGCAGTCCAGCGAAGCGCTGTTGCTGAAAGGCAGCACGCTGAGTGCGGGCGGCGACGTGAAACTCACGGCCAGCGCTGACAGCAGTAAACCCGATGCGGGCAATATCCTGCTGGCGGGCGGCAGCATCGTCGCCGGCGGCGCGGCATCACTGCAGGCCAGCGGCGATATCGGCGTGGTGGCGGCCAGCGACAGCCAGAAAGTCCTGAACAACAGCGAGAGCAGGGCGCTGAGCGCAACCACCCTGGCCTCGCTCGGTTCGCTGGCGCGCATGGTGGGGAACTCGCCGAATAACGGCGCGGCAGGCGTCCCGCTCGGCGTGCTGAAAGAGGAGCAGAAAAGCAACGGGTCTTACCTGACGCAGCATGCCGCCTCCGTCAGCGGCAACACGGTGGCGCTGGCGAGTGAAACAGGCGACATCACGCTGGCCGGTTCAACCCTCACCGGCGTGCAGGGCGTCAGCATCAGCGCAGCCAGCGGCAATGTGAACGTGGTGAGCGGGGAAAACCAGCACAGCCTCAGCGCCAGCGGCAGCAGCAAAACGCTGGGCGAACTGGGCGGCGACGGCTACAGCGGCACCGTCGGCTGGGGCAGCAATAAGTGGCAGAACGCCAGCAGCGGCAGTCAGCAGAACAGCGTGCGCAGCGGTATCGTCAGCGAACAGGGCGACGTGAGCATTCGCGGGGCGCAGGACGTCACCCTGCAGGGGACAGACCTGTACGCCGGAAAAAACCTCGCCGTTGAAGGCCGCAACGTCAGCCTGCTGGCGGGCCAGGATGAAGAGAAGAACAGCAGCAACAGCCGTTCGGCGCAGTATGGCATCACCGGCGCGGTGTCCGGCTATGCCGTCAGCATCGCGCAGGCCGCTGACAAGGCCATTGACGCGCATAAAAATGATAACGACCCGCGCCTGCAGGCGATTTATGCCGCGCAGGCGGCACTGACCGCGCTGGGCGCGGCATACCAGAACACGGCGGCGGTGAAGGTGACGGTCAGCGCCACGGCAGGCACCAGCCACCAGTCGCAGGAGCAGCAGAACAGCGCGCAGAGCGGTTCCAGCCTGAAAGCGGAGCAGGACGTGGCGGTGAAGGCCGCGCAGGATATCAGCGGCCAGGGCGTGCAGATTAGCGGTGAGAATGTTTCGCTGACGGCGGGTGGCGATATCGCCCTGAGTGCGGCGCGCGACACCAGCTCGCAGCAGTCCGCCAGCGGCGGCAACAAGTACGGCGCGGGCGTCGGCTTTGGCCTCGGCGGCAGCCAGAACGGCTTCACCATTGAACTTTCCGCCAGCCAGTATCGCGCGAACGCGGATGGCAGCACCCTGACGCACCATAACAGTCAGGTTGACGCGGCTAAAACTCTGACGGTCAGCAGCGGTGAGGATATCACCCTGAACGGCGCGAACCTCTCCGGTGATGAAGTGAAGGTGAACGCCGGGAAGGACCTGCATATCGCCAGCCAGCAGGACACTGCGAAGTACGACAGTAAACAAAGCTCGTCCGGCCTGAGCGTCAGCATCTGCGTGCCGCCTGTCTGCGGCGGGGCGACGGTCAGCGCGGCGAACCAGAGCGGCAGCGCCAGCATGAACGGCAGCAGGCTGTATAACGACTACGCCTCGGTGCAGCAGCAGAGCGGCATCGCGGCGGGTGACGGCGGCTACAACATCTTCACCGGCGGCCACACCCAGCTCGACGGCGCGGTTATCAGCTCCACCGCCAGCGAAGATAAAAACAAACTGAGCACCGGCACGCTGGGCTGGACGGATATTGAGAACCACGCGAACCAGGGAGCGTCAGGGTACGGTGTCTCTATCAGCACATCGGCGCCGCCGGTTGCCACGCTGGCGCAGGCGAAGGAGGAAGCCAGTTCCACCACCCACAGCGCGGTATCGCCGGGCACGATTGAAATTCGTGACACGGCGGCGCAGCAGCAGGACGTGGCGACGCTGAGCCGCGACACGGCGAATGCGAATAATGCGCTGGATAACAACTTCGACGCGCAAAAGCTGGAAGACAGGATAACCATCCAGAAAGAGATGGGCGCGCTGGGACAGCAGGCTATCGGGCTGGCGTTTGACTACCAGAAGGACAAGGCGGAGGCGGCCGCGCGTGAGCGGCTGATGCAGGACCCGGCTTTTGCCTCCCTGTCTGCACAAGAGCAGAAAGCGAAAATCGCTGCCTCGCCGGAGCTTGATGCGGCGAATAAAGAATACGGCATTGGCTCGAAGTACCAGATAGCAGCGCAGGCGCTGGTCGGTGCGCTATCGGCTCTCGCGGGCGGCAGCCAGAGCGGCGCAATGGCGGCAGGCGCGGCGCCGCTGCTGGCGCAGACCATCAAGCAGGCGACGGAAGGTAATGAAGCGCTGCGCATAGTGCTGCATACCGTGGTGTCCGGCGTGCTGGCTAAGTCCCTGGGCGGCAGTGCCGCAGGCGGGGCAGCGGGTGGCCTGCTGGCGGCGGGCGGCGCAGAGCCACTGAGTCAGCTGTTCTTTGGCAAATCCAGTGAAAAACTGAACGCAGAAGAGAAGCTGCTGCTGGCGAACCTGGTGACGCTGGCCGGAGCAGGCGCGGGCGCAGTCGCTGGCGGTGGCTCTTCAGGTGCTGCCAGCGGGGCGTCTGCGGGCAGGACGGAGGTGGTGAATAATACGCTCAGTGTCAGCGAAGCCGGGTCAATGATAAAAGAGCTGGCTGAGTGTAAAAGCGACAATACATGCCGCCAGAATGTAACTGAGAAGTATGCAAAGCTGAATGCAGAGCAGCATCTGAGCGTGGTGCAGTGTACCGGCGCGAAAGAGTGCGTAGCTAAAGCGAATGAGATGGGCGAACTGCAGACTGCATATGCTAATCGTATCAGTGAACTGGGAGAAAAAAATCGTGCAGATGGTGGTCTGAATGCAGAAGATCGGCAGGAGTGGATCTACCTTAACGCGGTGCTGCCTACGCTGGAAGCTGACCGATCCCAGGCAATTAAGAATGCGCTTGATTCAGGTGAATCAGCTGAGGCTAAACAGCTTGCCATCAATGGGCTGGCTCAGGTGGTTGGAACCAGTGCTGCTGGTATTGCTGCGGGAGTTGGTAAAGGTGGGAAATCGGAAAACTCATCGACAACTTCTGGCAAGAGTAGCGCGATAGTTCCAGGTGGCGGTTTGGCTGCACATGAAAAAGCAGGAGGCCATCTGATTGAGCGGCATGTTGGTAAAACGGAAGCAGAGTTATTTGAGAGGGTTGCTAATGGCCGCGTAGACACAGCATCATCATTTACTGATAGAGCGACAGCAGAGTCGATTACGGCTAAGGTGATTGATAGCAACCAGTCGACAATAAAAAATTATGTATCTGGGAACCAGGCAAAGCCTTTGGTGCTCGATTATACATCTTCCACAGTATTAGGCATCAGTGTTACGCGCGGCGCAACCAGCTCTGTACCAGCTACTAATGCACGAATTGTAATTAAAAGGGATCTTTCAATGCCGGACGGTTATAAAATTTTAACGGGGTATCCAACTGAATGAAAAATATGGAAAAATACCCATGTCTAACCTACTTCCTCAGGGCCTATTTTAATCAGGATTTTGATCTGATATTCGGTACCCCAGATGAAACAATAGCTGCTTATAAAAGTGAAGAGACACAAGAACAGCAGTCGCGGATGAAAGCAGAGATTGAGCAGCTAATCGCCCTCAATCATCAGGAGGAAGAGCTCCAGAATATACTGTTGAATGAACTCGATTGTAGCTATTATTACCTCAGTGACTGGGATTCATCTGAGCTCTGGTTAAGGCATATGTATGAACAGCTAAGCTGATAAAAATCCCGGTCATCAAGCCGGGATTTTTACGTAATCAGCAGAACATTGCTAAGTTGGTAAAACTATCATCATTTTGTTATCAGCATGAGTCCCTGCTCCACAACACTATCTTCGGTGTTTCTTCAAAATTATGAGGGAGAAACTTCCACTATTTGGTGGGATCTATCGAGAGGGATGCCTGTCTAGCGGGGGATATGGGGCAAATTGACACTAGCCTGACGGAAGTGCGTATTCGCCCGCCTGGTAGTTGTGAATTGCTTACAGCGAGCAGTTTGATCATTGAAGGTTATGCCGCAAAAAGCGTTACATGCATTGACAGAGAGAATGCTTGTCGTGAATATAAAAGGGATTAGTTTTGAATGGTCTGCAAGATCAGACTACTTCACATGGATTGGGTTCTAACTATCAACGTGGTGACAATGTATTGATCCCATCATCGATGGCCATTTCTCAATGACCGAACCCTGCTTTGACCGCCCGTTAAGAAGAACACCTCTTAACCAACGTGGAGGAAAAGTGGTGCCCGGACTCGGAATCGAACCAAGGACACGGGGATTTTCAATCCCCTGCTCTACCGACTGAGCTATCCGGGCAACGGGGCGCATTAAACCGTAAAGCGTTCAGAGCGTCAAATGTTTTTCTGGCAAAATGGTGTGATTGCTCTCTTTTTCTCCTGCCTGGTGAGAATGTAAGCGAAGTGTTAGCGTACAGTAAGGGCTGCTTAACGTTTCATCACTCAGCAAAAAGAACGTACTCAGAACAAAAGGCAAACAGCCCCATTTATTCCTGAGTTTATAATTAAATAACAGATCCAGTTATTATTTGAATTGATAAATAATCATTAGCTGGAATGACTGTTAATAATTAATGGCCTGGTTAAACGAAAGTTAAATATGAGAATAAACAAACACTCGGTAACAATTAACGTGGCTTTGTTTAGCCTTTTTACACCTGAGATGAAACGCGATTTATCCTAAAAGAGAATGCCTGTCTTGACCAGAGCGCGAATCCTGAGGATATTTGCGGTAAATGATAGTGATAACTAAAAACTATTTTTCTTTTGTCCCTTTTATGTCTCAATTTATTGTTGGAAGTGTTTGATATTCATTGCCTGTGGTATTTGTCTGGCTCAGGATATTCCTGGCATGGCTGTAATTTAACATGACTGTCATTTACGCCAGGTGATGTAAACAATTAATTAAGGCTAATTATGACATTGCGAGAGAAAACCCTGACGGCGGTGAAGTGGAATCTGCTCTCCACCCTCATCACCACCTCGCTGGGCGTGATATTACTTTGGGCGCTCTCCCACCTGCTGGGGACGCAGCAGTATGGCGTGATTAGCGCGGCGCTGGTTATCAGCACCTTCTGCTCTGTGGTGCTGGACTTTGGTATTTCAAACTCGATAGTCAGAAGCCAGACTATTGAAAAGATTGAGTTATCGTCGCTATACGTGACCAATGTCGCGCTGGGCGTGCTGGTCTGCGTGTTAGTGATGGGGTTTAGCGCGCAGATTAGCGCGTTGTTTAAAGCCGGGGATATGCTGACCAGTCAGATCAGGATTATGGCGCTGGGCTTTGTTATTCTTTCATTTGGCCTGCAGCCGAGAGCGCTGCTAACGCGGGAAATGAAATTTAACCGGCTGGCGCAAATCACCCTCGCGACAACCATCACTAACTTTATTGTTGCCCTAACGCTGGCCTTTATTTATCGCTCAGCCTGGTGCATTGCACTGGCATTTTTGCTGAGTTCTGCTGTGAATGTTCTGGCATCAAGAATGGCGGCGCAGTCGCTGCTCAATTATCAGTTCCGCTTCAGATTAAGTGCAGTGAAAAAACATTTTCATTATGGTCTGCAACTGGTGATGGATTCGCTTATTAATCAGACCAGCATCAATACTTATCCGGTACTGATGTCGCGCTTAATCAGTATTTCCGCGATTGGTGGTTATAACATCGCTTACAGCATCAGCATCGCGCTATTTGAAAAGTTAAATCCGGTATTATCGCATGCGCTGTTTCCGGCGTTTGCCAGAATCAGCCACGATGAGTCACGCCTGAAAGCATCGTTTTTGCAGGTTACCACCTTCAGTGCGCTGGTGAATTTTCCGCTGCTGATGGGCATGTTACTGGTCGCGGAACCGCTGGTGAACGTGTTTTTTGACGCGAAATGGGCATTTATTACGCCGATTATTCAGGTGCTTTGCGTGACAGGGGCCATTCGCTCCCTCGATACCGCGGTGATTTCTGTGCTGCTGGTAAAGGCCAAAATGCACCTTAATGTGCGTCTCGGGCTTGTTAAGCTGCTGATCGGGATGCCGCTGGCGTATGTGATGGGGCAGAAGTATGCTTTGCCCGGTATCGTGTACAGCTTTCTGATTATGCAATTATTCAACACGCTTTGTGGGGGTCTGTGGTTGCTGCGTGCTTGTCTGGGAGAGATCGCTGGCGCATATGCCCGGGCTGTGGCGCTACCTGCGCTGCATGTTTTGCCGATGCTGGCGGTCTGCGTGCTGCTAAAACAGCAGACAACGGCGTTAGCGGATTATCAGCAACTGGCGCTAATCATCATCACAGGGGGAGCGGTTTACGCGGCGACCATTTTTCTCTCACCCTGCCAGACGGTAAGAATGTTTCGGCAGATTGCTGTTAATACCGTCATGATGAAGCGAGTGGCGATATGAAACTGTCCATTGTCATTCCCTGTTATAACTGCGCGCAAAATATCATCCCGTTGCTGACGTCAATGTGGCAGCAGCGGCGTGATGAAGTGGAAGTCATTCTGGTTAATGATGGTTCGACGGATAATAGTGAAAGTCTGATTAATACATTTATTCTGGCGCATCCGCAGGCGCGGTTTCGCTGCTATACCACACCTAATGCGGGGGCTGCAGCGGCACGCGCATTTGGGCTGAGCCTGGCGCAGGGGGAATATCTCTTTTTCTGTGACTCTGATGATGCGGTGGCGCCGGATTTTGTCGCAACGGTGCTGGAAAAACTGACGCAGCAGCCCGATCTGCTCTATTTCAGTTCGGTGATTGTGCGTGGCACGGGGGCGCAGCAAACCTCCGGTGACAAGGTCTTTTTCCCGCATGACGCGGTATATCTCGATGCGGATCAATTCCTGCGCTGGCAGTTAAAGCGCAGAGCGTATACGGCAGCAGTATGGACCTATGTGTTCCGGCGCAGCCTGCTGGATAAAAGTCAGGCATGTTTTACGCCGCGTAAATCCCATGAGGACCATTTATTTACTTTGCGGCTGATTGCCCATGCGAGGAAAATTGTGGTTATTCATAAAAAATTATACTTTCAGCAGATTACGGCCGGGTCGCTGACCAATTCAGCGAAAGATGGTCACTATATTGCTGAACGATACAGCGCTTTTCTGGAAGCACGCGCGGATATGCTGAAAACCTTCAGTAAGGATTGCATTAATCTCTACTCTGAATGGTCGATAAAATCTTTTTTTGAGTTATGTATTGGTAATCCTTTTGTCATCTTTAGCCAGCGAAAATTGTACGCTTCCGTCTGGCGTGATCGTGTGCATTTTTCACGTGTATTTAGAAATATTATTTTCCAGCGCTTTTCAGGTAAATAATAAACTGGGACGGAAATCGCCATGTATAGCATTAATCTTACCACGACCCGTGGTCGGCTGGAGCTATGTTCCGCCACCGTCTGGTCATTGATACACCAGTCATTCACACCAGATAATATTACAATCTGGGTGTCACGCGAACCCTATATGGCCGATGAAGGGATCAGTGATAATCCAGACTGGATGAAGGAGATTAATAAGATAAAGAATATTGTCAAAATTGTGCATGTTAAAAACACCGGGCCATATCGCAAGATTATTCCGGCACTGCGTGCGGCGCAGCAGGATGACGTACTAATTTATGCCGATGATGATGTGATTTATGGCAGTCTGTGGCTGGAAACCTTGCTGCGTGCCTACCATAAACATCGTGAAAAGAATGTGATTGCCGCGCGTATCCGGGTAAAAGATAAGAATGTGTTAGGTTTCGAGAAAAGTTATAACCATTACAAAATTTGCACCACAGAAACCAACTTTACCCGTGATTTTATCATTACAGGCGTCGGCGGCTGTGTCATTGCCAAACAGCATATCCGCCAGGATCTCATCGATATCGAAGACTATATGCTGGTCGCGCCAAAAACAGACGATTTATGGATAAGTAAAATTATTGAATTATCCGGTACTGTGGTGACCTGTTCGCCGGAAACCATGAACCATGTGCTGGAGATAAATCACAGTAACAATGCGTTAAGCCACACTAATACGATTATCCCTACGCATCGTACGTTGCTATGGAAAGTATTTGTGAAAATATATTATCTGACGCTGGGTTACTTTGGCTTTTCCATTTCAAACAACGATGCGGCAATGAAAAAAATTAACAAATTTTTTAAACCCGGAAGAGTGAGGCCATAACCAAAAACGCATCTGACTACCGAATATTATTCAATAAATCAGTCCCGATTATTATTACATGCTAATCAACAAAGAAGGCATGGATCCTGCTATGCGCCCAATATCAGGAAATTTATTAACTCTTGACCTTACAAGGAATACTTTATGACAAGCTTCACTGTTCGCGTTGAGCTTACCCAGGCGACTTACGATGATCTGGAACGGTTGCACGATATGCTGATTGCCAGGGGCTATTCCAATATTATTAAAGATGCCTCAGGCAACCGTTTTTATTTACCGCTGAAAGAGTATGTGCTGGAGAGTGATACCACTGCCGGGCACGTGCTGCAGCAGGTCAGGAGCATTGCTGAATCAGTGCGCCCGGAGCCGAAAGTACTGGTGACAGAAGCTGCATCCTGCCACTGGTTTCTGCCTGCGATATGAAAAAGAGCGTAAGAAAGGATGTAACGCAGTGGCGGAAACATCCTTTTAGAAAAACTTACCTGCGCATAACTTTGCATAACTAACGGAAAATAAAACATTTTTAGCGGCTGGTTTAATGTTTTTGTAATTAAAATCAATGACTTGTCTGTTTGCGGTTTTAGGTTATTAATTCACTTTTCCGGGTTGTGCGGTAAAAAAAAAGATGCGATTATTGCGCAAATTTTGCTGTCCCTTTTAACCCCTTCACCTGAGGTCGCCGCTATGAACGGTTCAATGCTGACAACAAGCACTTGTTCCCGCCATCTTCGCACCGCGCTGCGTACGCGACCGTCATGCTGCCATACCACACCGATATCCTCTCTCACCATGCGGTGAGGCCAGTCATACGCTTGCTGTTGGGCATGAGTAAAAACAGACGCGATCTGATTTTACTGATGTCTATCGGTTGAAGCTGAACTCAGTGCTGCTCAGTCGAACCTGACATTTTTCGCCAGGAGTGATTTCCATGTGGGGGACACTCCTATGCCGTGCCTTTGGCACCCACTCATCCTTGACCGCTGGGGATTTGTGCTATGACAACGTTAAAAATTGCTGCCAGCGCCGCTGTGGCGCCAAACCTCCACACCACGCGTGAAATCATCACGCTGGACAGTACCGACTTTACCGATGTGGCGGCGGTTGTCGTCTCCGTTGCGGATTCCCGCAGTGGCGTGCTGGCGCTTCTGCGCCATACCGGTTTTAACCTGCCGGTATTTATCGCGCTGGAGAGCGCAGGTCAGGCGCAGGGATTGCCTGAAGTGACGGGATTACTGACGGGGGATGCCGAATCCGCAGCCCAGCTCGAAGCGGCTGCCGCCCGCTATGAAGCCGGTTTGCTGCCACCGTTTTTCGACACCCTGACGAAATATGTGGCAATGGGCAACAGCACCTTTGCCTGTCCGGGGCACCAGGGCGGCGCTTTCTTTAAAAAGCACCCGGCTGGCCGTCAGTTTTATGATTTCTTCGGCGAGAATGTGTTTCGTGCCGATATGTGCAACGCCGATGTGAAGCTGGGCGATCTACTGATTCATGAAGGCTCCGCCAAGCATGCGCAGAAGTTTGCCGCCAAAGTGTTTAACGCCGATAAAACCTATTTTGTGCTGAATGGCACTTCCAGCGCCAATAAAGTGGTGACCAATGCGCTACTGACGCGCGGCGATTTGGTGCTGTTTGACCGCAATAACCATAAATCTAACCATCATGGCGCGCTGATTCAGGCGGGTGCGACGCCGGTTTATCTGGAAACTGCGCGTAATCCGTTTGGTTTTATTGGCGGCATCGACGCCCACTGCTTTGATGAGAAGTATCTGCGTAAGCAGATTAAGCAGGTTGCGCCGGAGCGGGCCAGCGAAGCGCGGCCATTCCGGCTGGCGGTGATCCAGCTGGGCACCTATGACGGCACCGTGTATAACGCGCGTCAGGTGGTGGATCGCATTGGTCACCTGTGTGACTACATTCTGTTTGATTCGGCGTGGGTGGGCTACGAGCAGTTTATTCCGGTGATGGAAGCCTGTTCGCCGCTATTACTCGACCTGAACGAGAACGATCCCGGCATTTTCGTGACGCAGTCGGTGCATAAGCAGCAGGCTGGTTTTTCCCAGACTTCGCAAATCCACAAAAAAGATAACCATCTGCGCGGCCAGAAACGTTTTTGCAGCCATAAGCGGCTGAACAACGCCTTTATGCTGCATGCCTCGACCAGCCCGTTCTATCCGCTGTTTGCCGCGCTGGATGTGAATGCCAAAATGCATCAGGGTGAAGCCGGACGCCGCCTGTGGCACGAGTGCGTCACGCTGGGGATCGATGCGCGTAAAGCGATCCTGGCGAAGTGCGAGCTGATCAAACCGTTTCTGCCCGACAGCGTTGATGGCAAAGCGTGGCAGGACGCGCCGACAGAAACCATTGCCCGCGATGCGCGTTACTTTAGCTTCGCGCCGGGCGCGCAGTGGCATGGCTTTGCCGGGTATGCGCGCGATCAGTATCTGATCGACCCGTGCAAGTTGCTGCTGACCACGCCAGGGATTGATGCCGCCAGCGGTGAATACGCGCCGTTCGGCATTCCGGCCACCATTCTGGCGAACTACCTGCGCGAGAACGGTATTGTGCCGGAGAAGTGCGACCTTAATTCGATCCTGTTCCTGCTGACTCCGGCGGAAAGTGCAGAGAAGATGGCGCATCTGGTGGCGATGCTGGCGCAGTTTGAACAGCATGTGAAAGAGGATGCGCTGCTGTGCGATGTGCTGCCAACCGTGTACCGCAAGAATGCTGCACGCTACGAGGGCTACACGCTGCGTCGTTTGTGTCAGGAGATGCACGATCTGTATGTCAGCTATGGCGTAAAAGATCTGCAGAAAGCGATGTTCCGTCAGCAGAGCCTGCCGAAAGTGGCGATGAACCCGCAGGACGCCAATATTGAATTTATTCGTGGCAACGTTGAGCTGGTGCCGATTGCCAAAGCGGAAGGGCGTATCGCTGCGGAAGGTGCGTTGCCGTATCCTCCGGGCGTGCTGTGTGTGGTGCCGGGTGAAGTGTGGGGTGGGGCGGTACAGCGCTATTTCCTCGCGCTGGAAGAGGGGATTAACCTGCTGCCGGGCTTTTCACCGGAGTTGCAGGGGGTTTACACCGAAGCTGATGAGCAGGGTGTGAAGCGTCTGCATGGTTACGTGCTGGTATAGGCACTCTCCATAGAGGCAGGGCGGGCGCAGTAAACGCTTGCTTCATTGAAAGGTAAGACAGGCACAACAAACGCCTTCCCCCTTGAAAGGTAAAGCAGGCACAGTAAACCCCCTCCCCCATAAAATGGGGGAGGGCAGGGGAGGGGGAACAAACGACGCCGTCCTGTTTGGTGATGGCAATCCCCTCATCCCAGCCTTTCCCGCGCTTCCCGAGGGAAGGAGCCGATTAGCGTCGGCCGGTAAAAGATGAGAAAAGCACTACTTAGCGCTCAGCTTCGCATCTTCCCGCGCCTGACGCACAATCGCTTTCGCGATCCACTTCGCGACATCCTGCAGCTCCTGATTATCACATCCCCAGATATCCTTCATAACGAGGAAGATCTCAGAGCCGTACACCAGCGACAGCGCATGCAGCACGCGCTGAAACATTTCTGGCGGCAGTTCATCCGACAGTGGCTCCACCACCTTTTGCAGTAACACCTTACGGTTACCACGCACCAGCTTCTCTTTCACCGGTACGGTATCCTGCGCCTGGGACTGCGCCCACTGCGTCAGTGACAGATGTAATGCCGCACGTAGCGTACCTTCATGCTGCAACATATGAGGAAAGGCGAACTCCATTAACTCCTCAATACGTGCCCCGGCCTCCTCTTGCTCAGGCTGCCAGCTGTTCATCGGCTTCAGCGTTTCGCTGACAATGGCCGCGACCAGCGCGCTCTGAGTGGGAAAGTAACGATATGCAGTCGCGCGTGACAGCTGAGCGGCTTGCGCCACTTCGCTGATCGACGGAAAAGCGCCACTATCGAACAATTGCATGGCAGTATTGATGAGCAGGCGGCGCGTACGTGCGCGAGTTGATGTCAGTGACATACCATCCTGGTTTTCCATTTGAACCACAGTAACCTCTGTAAATTTGCCATAAAACAGTCAATTAGCGTATAGCCATCATTAAAAGCTATACCGTTTCCACAGGCAGTAACGGCCCGCAAGCTTGATAATTATCAATGAGACTAATGTTTCATTCTATTGATTTATCAATTAAATGGGTGTTACTGTTATCTCAGCATAACGCGACAGTTCGTTTGCACAAGGAAAATTGTGGTTTTTATTTCAGGTTAATCAACTCTTTATTCATTAATATGACAGGATTGAGCCAAAGAAATGAAAAAGGATAGTGGTTTTATCTATGCCGTAGCAACGGTAGATACTAAAGGAAATGAACTGTATTTTGTTCGTGACTTAATTTCCCGTAGCGGGGCTAACGTATTGACGGTTGACCTTTCAACTCAGTCACTTAGCCACGCTGCACAGGTCGATATCAGCGCCGAAAGTGTCGCCGCCTGCCACCCGCTGGGGGCATCGGCGGTGTTCTGTGGCGACCGTGGTCGTGCGATTGACGCCATGGCAACGGCCTTCGAAATTTTCCTCAGTCGCCGCGATGATGTTGCCGGAATTATCGGCCTTGGCGGTTCTGGCGGCACCGCACTGATCACGCCAGCAATGCAGGCGCTGCCGGTCGGCGTGCCGAAAGTGATGGTTTCCACCATGGCCTCGGGCGATATCTCGCGCTACGTCGGTGCCAGTGATATCAGCATGCTCTACTCGGTGACCGATGTCGCCGGTCTTAACCGTATCTCGCGTCAGGTACTTGGTAACGCGGCGCATCAGATTGCCGGTGCGGTGCTGTTTGACGTCGCCGCAGATGCCTCTGATAAACCTGCGATCGGTCTCACCATGTTTGGCGTCACCACGCCTTGTATCCAGGCGGTCAGTAAGGCGCTGGAGAGTGACTACGATTGCCTGGTATTTCACGCCACTGGCAGCGGCGGCAAGGCCATGGAGAAACTGGCCGACAGCGGCATGCTGTCAGGCGTGCTGGATCTGACCACCACCGAAGTGTGCGACTTACTGTTTGGCGGTGTGCTGGGCTGCGGTGAAGAGCGTTTCGACGCAATTGCGAAATCCGAAGTGCCCTGCGTGATTTCCGCTGGCGCGCTGGATATGGTCAACTTCGGCCACCCTTCGACCGTACCGGCAAAATATGCCGATCGGCTGTTTTACCACCACAACGCTCAGGTCACGCTGATGCGCACCACGCCGGAAGAGAATGTGGCGATGGCGAAATGGATCGCGGCAAAATTGAATCGATGCCATGGCGAGGTGATTTTCCTCGTACCACAGGGTGGTTTTTCTGCGCTGGATGCGCCGGGACAAGCCTTCTGGTGGCCGGAAGCCAGTGATGCGTTTATCAGCACGCTGGAAAAAGAGCTGGTGCAGACCGACAAGCGCCGGATTCAGTACCTGCCTCATAACATTAACGATCCATTGTTTGCAGAAGCAGCGGTGGCGGCATTTCGCGGCCTCGTTGCCAGGGAGAAATAATTATGCCTGCGTTTAATCGCCAGGAGCTGTTAAGCAAATTCCGGGCGATGATTGCCCGACGTGAGCCGATTATCGGCGGCGGAGCGGGCACTGGCCTGTCTGCGAAGTGTGAAGAAGCGGGTGGCATCGATCTGATCGTGATTTACAACTCCGGACGCTACCGTATGGCGGGACGTGGTTCGCTGGCGGGTCTGCTGGCGTATGGCAATGCCAATGAAATCGTCGTCGATATGGCGAAAGAGGTGCTGCCGGTAGTGAAGCATACGCCGGTACTGGCGGGCGTAAACGGTACCGATCCGTTTTGTCAGTTCGATAAGTTTCTGGATGAGCTGAAAGCGCTGGGCTTTTCCGGCGTGCAGAACTTCCCAACGGTTGGCCTGATTGACGGTAATTTCCGCGCCAATCTGGAAGAGACCGGCATGGGCTACGCGCTGGAAGTGGAGATGATCCGTCTGGCGCATGAGAAAGATATGCTGACCACGCCGTATGTGTTCAGTGCGCAAGATGCGGTGGCGATGACCAAAGCGGGCGCAGACATTATTGTGCCGCATATGGGATTAACCACCGGCGGCAATATTGGCGCGGAAACTGCGCTGAAGTTAGCGGACTGCGTGCCGCTGATTAATCAGTGGGCGGAAGCGGCAAAGGCGGTACGTCAGGATGTGATTGTGCTGTGTCATGGTGGTCCGATTTCATCGCCGGAAGATGCGCAATATATTCTTGATCACTGTCCGCTGTGCGATGGTTTTTACGGCGCCAGTTCGATGGAGCGTCTGCCGACGGAAACGGCGTTGACCGATACCACCCGTCAGTTTAAACACATCACACGCTAAACGATTTTTTCGGCAATCACTTTGATGCCAGCACCAGGGGATTCGATCCCATAAGCAAAACGGCGAGCAGATGCTCGCCGTTTTTTTTACTTCCAGTCTGTCTGATCGAGCAATCCGGGTCGACCATCCCGTGGTCCTGCACGGACAAACCGCTCCGTAGCCATCGAAATGTTTCCCCTCATGCCCGTTTTCAGCCGCCTGTCACGATGGCTGAAAACGTTAGTAACGACGATAGCCGGTCTGCGCTTTGCTGACTTTATACAGATAACGACGTGACTCCGCCGACGGGTGGTTAGTGGTCAGTGTCTTGTAGACCTCATCCGGCGACATAGTGTTAATCATGTCAAATGCACGATTCTTGTCGCTGGAGAAGGTGCGCAGCACGCTGCCCGCGCCGCCGTTGTAGGCGGTGATCACCGCGTAACGCCGCGAGGTGGCGTTGCTGATCGACGCCAGATAGTTACTCTGCAGAATCGACAGGTAAGCGGTGCCGGTATCGATGTTATTCTCCGGATCGAACAGGTAGCTGCGGCTCGGTTTGCCCCATTTGCCCTGCATACGGAACACATCCACCCCGGCGCTGTGCTGCACTACCTGCATCAGCCCCAGTGCATCAGCATGGCTGACGGCATATGGGTTGAAGCTCGATTCAATCTGCATAATCGCGAGGATCAGCGACTGGTCGACGCCATATTTTTCCGATGCTTTACGCACCATCGGCAGATATTTATGGGCGCGTTTATCCAGATGGTTTGGCACCATTGGAATGGTTACCGACCAGATCACGTGCAGCCCGGAGGTGCGGCGCTGCAGTTTGTTTTGCAGCAGGTAATCGGCAAAGCTGGCGGCGCGACCCTGCCAGCGGATCGGCTGGCCGGTATTATCCAGCACCTGACCGTACAGCAGCGGCTCTTTGCTGATTTGAATATCGTTGGCGTCGGAATAGAGATCGACGTTGCTCGGATCGTCGCCGATCAGCAGGGTGGTGATAATTGCCTGACGCAGACTCTCCGCAGGATTGGTCCCGGCAATGGTTTCGATGGTAATGCTACCGGCATCGAAGTTGATGTGGCTACGGGTATAGTACTGATCGCTATATTTTACGTAGTCCTTTGGACCCGCGATCAGGACTTCATTCAGCCCCCAAATGTTCTCAATGTTGTGGGCAAACTGGCCCATCAGAATGTCAAAACCGTTGGTGTCTTTAACCCACTCCTCGTGATACTGGCTTTTCTTCCCGGAGCAGGAGACTAATAGCGGTGCTATCACTAGCAAGGCAATCAATTTTTTCATTTTTATCTGTATCTGGCCCAAAAAAATGGGGCCCGCGTGAGGCCCGTCTGGTTATTCTTCTGGCGGGGTATAGCCTTCGATATGCACATCTTTGCCTTCAAACAGGAATTTCACCATCTCCTGTTCCAGCAGTTTGCGATCGTCAGGATTCATCATGCTGAGCTTTTTCTCGTTGATCAACATCGTCTGCTTCTTCATCCATTGCGACCAGGCTTCTTTAGAGATCTCATTGTAGATGCGTTTGCCCAGCTCGCCAGGATAGAGCTGGAAGTCCTGCCCTTCGGCGTCCTGTTGCAGAAAGGTACAAAAAATTGTGCGGCTCATTACTCTTCCTCTTGTATCACGCGGGTATGGATACCCGTCATACTTCAGATCGCCCTGCGGCGGCCCGAATTATTTCGTGGATAGCGTCATTTGCTTTGGCTGACGCAATTCGTCCAGCAGGCGCTCAACCGGCGCGGCCAGCCCTACAGACGGCGGTTGCGCTAAGTTATACCAGAGACCCGCGCCTTCATCCATGGCTGTGCGTGCCACAGGCAGTTCCAGCCACATCGGGACAATATCCAGATGGAAGTGGCTAAAGGTGTGGCGGAAGGCAATCAGCTGGCTGAGCTGGCTGCTATCGATGGCGCGCTGCTTCAGCCACTGCTGTAGATCCGCCTCGGTACTGAACTGCGGGAAGCAGTAGAGACCGCCCCACAGGCCCACTGGCGGGCGCTGTTCCAGCCAGACGCCATCGCCGCGCTGCATCAGTAAAAACCAGCCAGTGCGCTCCGGCAGCGTCTGTTTTGGTTTCTTTCCGGGGTATTTCGCCCAGCTGCTGTTGGCATACGCCATGCAGCCGGGATTTACCGGGCAGAGTTCACATTTGGGTTTACTGCGCGTGCATACCATGGCGCCGATATCCATCATCGCCTGGTTAAACTGGCTGACGCCCTGCGCCGGTGTCACCTGTGCGCTAACGTCCCACAGTTTTTTCTCCACCTCTTTTTTCCCCGGCCAGCCATCAATCGCGCAGTAGCGTGCCAGCACGCGCTTTACATTACCGTCCAGGATGGGGAAGTGCTGGCCGAGCGACAGGGAAAGAATAGCACCCGCTGTGGAGCGGCCGACGCCAGGCAGTGCCGCGACTTCGTCGAAGGTTTGCGGGAACTGACCGCCGTGCAGATTCACCACCTGCTGCGCCGCTTTGTGCAAATTGCGGGCGCGCGCATAGTAGCCCAGCCCGGTCCACAGGTGCAGGACTTCATCCAGCGGCGCGGCGGCCAGATCGGTGACGGTCGGGAAACGCGCCATAAAGCGTTCAAAATAGGGGATCACCGTCGCGACCTGGGTCTGCTGCAGCATTACCTCAGACAGCCACACTTTATAGGGCGTTTTTTCGTGCTGCCACGGCAGGGTTTTGCGCCCGAAGCGCTGATACCAGTCCAGCACTTGTTGCGCGAACTGTTGCGCTTGCATCATAGGGAGGAAATTTTCCGTTATTACTCTACACTCAGGCAGGAATTCCAGCACAGACGCCCGGTACTGTAAACCGGAACTTTCCAGGGCTTGCTTCTGCGCGGTAACTTTGCATAATGCCCGCATTTGCTGAAAAGCTGATTAACAGGCAACCAAATGATTAATGACGTCATCTCCCCCGAATTTGATGAAAACGGCCGAGCGATGCGCCGTGTACGCAGTTTTGTCCGCCGCCAGGGCCGGTTAACCAAAGGTCAGCAGCAGGCGCTGGATGATTACTGGCCGGTGATGGGCGTCGAGTTTCAGCAGGAACCGGTAGATTTTACCGCGCTGTTTGGTCGCGAAGCGCCAGTGGTGCTGGAGATCGGTTTCGGTATGGGCGCGTCGCTGGTCACCATGGCCAGCAGCAATCCGCAGCAAAATTTCCTCGGCATTGAGGTGCACTCGCCAGGCGTGGGCGCCTGTCTTGGCTCCGCACACGAAGCGGGGATCGATAATCTGCGCGTGATGTGTCATGACGCGGTAGAAGTGCTGAATAAGATGATCCCGGATAACTCGCTGCGTATGGTGCAGCTGTTTTTCCCTGACCCGTGGCATAAAGCGCGTCATAATAAGCGCCGTATTGTGCAGGTACCCTTCGCTGAGCTGGTGCTGCGTAAGCTGAAGCTGGGCGGGGTGTTCCATATGGCGACCGACTGGGAAGCCTACGCTGAACATATGCTGGAAGTCATGAACAGCGTGGACGGATATAAGAATCAGTCAGCTGACAATAATTACGTACCGCGACCGGAGTCGCGTCCGTTAACCAAATTCGAGCAGCGTGGTCAGCGTTTAGGCCACGGTGTATGGGATCTGATGTTTGAGAGGGTGAAATAATGGCAACACAACGTAGTCGTCGTCTGCGCAAGAAGATGCATATTGATGAATTCCAGGAACTGGGTTTTACCGCTAACTGGAGTTTCGCGGAAGGTACCAGTGAAGAGCAGATCGACAGCACTGTCGATGCGCTGATCAACGAAGTGATTGCGCCAAACGGTCTGGCCTTTGATGGCAGCGGTTACCTGCAGTGGGAAGGGCTGATTTGCCTGGAAAAACTCGGTAAGTGCACCGACGAACATCGTGAACTGGTGCGTAACTGGCTGACGGCGCACGATCTCAAAGACGTCACAGTTTCTGAACTGTTTGACGTTTGGTGGGACTAAGTCACTATACCTTTGCCGCATTCGGATAGCAGGAGAGTTCATGCCTCTGCTGTTTGATGTATAACGGGTAAACGCAGGGCGGCGATGGGGCCGCCCTTTATTTTTGTTATGCAGGGAGAACCCATGATTCGTAAAGCGTTAGTTATCGCGTTACTGGCAGCCGCAGGGCAGGCGCAGGCCGCTTATGAGTGCAGTGTGAAGCCGCAGGACGATGTGGTGATCAAGCCGCAGAGCGTGCAGGTGGTCGGGGCTAACGGCAATCTGGAGATCTCTCCCGAAGGGAATGTGCAGTATAACGGCAGCCCGGTGACGGTGGATGCCGCGACGCGTCAGAAGGCGATTAATTACCAGAATGCACTGCGTCGCGATCTGCCGTGGGTGGATCAGGGCGCGACAGAGCGTCTGGAGAAGGGGCGCGTGGCGCTGGATCGGGTGATTGTCGACAAACTCGGCAGCGACAGCAACGTGCGTTCGCGGCTGACCACACTGAACGGCCAGTTGAAGCAGCAGATGAACCGGATTATCGAGCATCGCAGCGATGGTTTAACCTTCCATCATCAGGCGATTGACCAGGTGCGTCAGGACGGGGAACGTCTGGTACAGAGTACGCTGGGCGGTGTGTTGCAGGATAGTCTGAATGAGATGGGCACCAAGCAGGCGGCATCGAGTAACAATCCACTACAGGCGATTATGGGTAACCTTGGCGGTCTGCAGCAGGCGATTCAGGCGGAGTGGAGTAAGCAGGAGCAGGATTTCCAGAACTTTGGTCATGAGGTGTGTAATCGTGTGACCACGCTTGAAGGACAGCGCAAGGATCTGCTGGCGGCGGTGAAATAATACTGCTTTGCGGATTTAAAGGTTACAAATTTATTCGATCAGGGCTTAAGGCTCAGGGGCTTAAAGGCTTAACGGCTTAACGGTTTGCAGATGTTTAGATTGTGCGCTGACCCGGAAAATATGCACTGGACAGCCCCTTCCCCCGCGTGGCGGGGGAAGGTTGGGATGGGGGGGCTAGCGGCTCGGGATCTCAGTCGTTAGCTCCCCCTCCCTAACCCTCCCCCATAAAATGGGGGAGGGGATCAGATCAGCAATGCCGGTAAGAATGGTTGTCAGATTACAGATTACAGATTACAGACCATCGCAGACTGCCAGACCATCCTCGTGTTACAGCATCACTCTTCCGCCAGAAACAGCTCCAGCAAAGAATTCAGGAATAACTTCCCTTTCTCGGTAATCTGCCAGCTATCCACCGTTTCTGTCAGATAACCTTTCTCCAGCGCCTCATCAAGTTGCGCCCGAATCACGCTTTCATCCAGACCGGTAAAGTCGGCAAACTCCTGACGTGGCGCGGCTTCCAGCAGGCGGAAACGGTTCATAAAGAACTCAAACGGCTTCTCGCTGTCCGCCACTTCATACTGGCGATCCAGATAATTACCGGCCATAAAACCGCGCGGGTGGCGGGTTTTAACGGTGCGGATAATGCGTCCGTCATCCTGCGTTAGTTTGCCATGTGCGCCACAGCCAATACCGAGGTAATCGCCAAAGCGCCAGTAGTTCAGGTTGTGCTCACAGCGGTAACCCGGCTGCGCATACGCCGAGGTTTCGTACTGCTGATAACCGGCGGCTGTCAGCAGGCGGTCGCCCTGTTCAAAGATATCCCACAACGCATCATCATCCGGCAGTTTCGGCGGACGCGAGCTGAACATGGTGTTTGGCTCAATGGTTAGCTGATACCACGAGAGGTGAGGCGGATTGAGCGCAATCGCCTGGCGTAGATCGTCCAGCGCTTCTTCCAGCGTCTGGTCCGGCAGGCCATGCATTAAATCGAGGTTAAAGCTGCGCAGCCCCAGGCCTGCGGCAAGATGCGCCGCGCGTTTCGCTTCTTCCGGACCGTGGATGCGCCCCAGCCGCTGCAGTTTTTGCGGGCTGAAACTCTGGACGCCAATCGAGATACGGTTTATCCCTGCTCGCTGGTAGCCACTGAAACGGTCAGCCTCCACCGTACCCGGGTTGGCTTCCATCGTGATTTCCGCGTCAGGCGCCAGCGGCAGGCGCGCCCGCACGCCGTCCATCAGCATCATCATCGCTTCACTGCTTAACAGGCTGGGCGTGCCGCCGCCAATAAAGATGGTGCGCACTTCACGCCCGCCGGTGAGCGGCAGGTCGTTATCGAGATCCGCCAGCAGGTGACGCACGTACTCTTCGTGCGGCACCTCGCCTTTTAACGCATGCGAGTTGAAATCGCAGTAAGGGCATTTTTGCACGCACCACGGAATATGGATATAGAGACTCAGTGGTGGACGTTTAGCCATTACGCATCGCTTCCAACAGCAGCGTCAATGCCTTGCCGCGGTGGGATACAGCGCGTTTCTCATCCTTTGTCAGTTCAGCTGCGGTTTTGCCCAGTTCCGGAACATAGAAAATGGGATCGTAACCAAAGCCACCGTTGCCCGCTGCTGTGCGGGTAATCACCCCTTCCCAGCTGCCGTGGAATACCAGCGGCGTTGGGTCTGCTGCGTGACGTACATATACCAGCACACAGTGGAACTGCGCCTGGCGGCGATCGTCCGGGACGTCCTGCAGCGCAACCAGCAGTTTTTCCAGGTTTTGCTGGTCGCTGGCCTCTTCTCCGGCGTAGCGCGCGGAGTAGATCCCCGGCGCGCCGCCCAGCGCATCCACCGCCAGGCCGGAGTCATCGGCTATCGCCGGCAGACCGGTGATTTGCGCCGCGTGACGCGCCTTGAGGATGGCGTTTTCAATAAAGGTTAAACCGGTCTCTTCGGCGGATTCAACGCCGAGTTCAGTTTGCGCCACGATATCCAGGCCAAAGGCCGCCAGCAGGTCGGCCAGTTCGCGCACTTTGCCCGGATTACCGGTTGCGAGTACAACTTTTTGCATAACAGATCCAGAATTCATAATTAATGCGTTACAGCAGGTACCACAGGCCAGGGAACAGGTCCATGCCGAGGTAGTTCAGCAGGTACAGCACCAGAATCACCACCATTGCGGAGAAATCGATGCCGCCCATGGCTGGAATAATGCGACGTACCGGCGCCATCAGCGGTTCAGTTAACTGAATCAGCACATAATCCACTGCACCACGTCCCTGGCTGATCCAGCTCATCAGCGAGCGGATAATAATCACCCAGAACACCAGGTAACCGGCGGACTTCACCAGCGCCAGCAGCCCTACCAGCAGGTTCATCGGATCGACCGACAGCGCCCCGACCTGAATGAGCAGCAAAATAGGGTACTTCAGCGTGGTCAGCACAAAGGCCAGCAGCAGCGAAGCGGTATCAATCGGGCCAATGGCCGGAATAATACGGCGCAGTGGCTTCACCACCGGCTGAGTTATTTTCACCACAAACTGCGCCAGAGGGTTGTAAAAATCACAGCGTGACCACTGCATCCAGATACGCAGCAGCAGCACCATTACGTAGAGATCGATCAGGGTCTTGACCAGAAAAGTCAACGTCAGCATGAGGTTCCTCAGTGGTTGTTGTGAGTGGCGTGAGTGTAGTCACGCGCGCCAAAAATCGCGGTGCCAATGCGCACCATGGTACTGCCTGCCGCAATGGCGGCATCCATATCGTCGCTCATGCCCAAAGAGAGCGTATCAACGGATGGATAGTCCTGCTTTAACTGTTCCAGCGCCAGCGCCATCTGCTGACAAACCGCCAGCTGGCGCTGATAGTCGCTTTCCGGCGCCGGGATTGCCATCAGGCCGCGCAGCTTCAGATGCGGCAGCCGGGCGATTTCCAGCGCCAGCGCGGGTAAGTCCTGCAACATAATGCCAGATTTACTGCTTTCGTCGCTGATGTTTATCTGGATAAGCACATTCAGCGGCGGCAGTTGCGCAGGGCGCTGGTCGTTCAGCCGGGTGGCGATGCGCAGCCGGTCAACGGTATGGCACCAGGCAAAGTTTTCCGCTACCAGACGACTCTTGTTGGATTGCAGCGGGCCGATAAAGTGCCATTCCAGCTGAGAACAGTCTGCCAGTGCCTGAATCTTATCTACCCCTTCCTGCACGTAATTTTCACCAAAAGCGATTTGCCCTGCCGCCGCCGCTTCTTCGACCGCGCTCGCAGGTTTGGTTTTACTGACTGCAAGCAGCGTAACTTCTGCTGGATCGCGGCCGCAACGTTCGCATGCCGCTGAGATTCGCTGGCGTACTTGCTGTAGGTTTTGCTGAATTGAGGTCATGGTCAGGAGAACTTTATGGATTTGGACGAAATTGTGGCCCTTAGTGTAAAGCATAACGCCGCCGATCTGCACCTTTGCAGTGGTCATTCGCCACACTGGCGCTGCAACGGGCGTTTGTCGGCTATCCCCGGTATGGCGGAAGTGAACCCCGCCGTGCTGGAGCCGCTGGTGATGGGCTGGCTGGATAATGTCCAGCGTGAGGCGCTGGCCGCAACCGGCCATGTTGATTTTGCCCTGATGCTGCCGAGTGGCGTCCGGCTGCGCGCCAACGCCTTCCGTCAGCGTCTGGGAATATCGCTGGCGCTGCGGCTGATCGCCAGCCACTGCCCGCCGCTGTCGACGCTCGGGCTGCCAGAGGGAGTTCCGGCGTTACTGCAGCAGCAGGATGGGCTGTTGCTGATTACCGGTGCCACGGGTAGCGGAAAATCCACCACGCTGGCGGCGATGATCGCGATGCTGAACCAGCAGTGCGATCTGCATATTATTACGCTGGAAGATCCGGTGGAGTTTATCCACCACAGCCAGCTGTCGCTGATCCAGCAGCGGGAAATTGGCCAGCACTGCAGCTCGTTCCAGCAGGGGCTGCGTGCGGCGCTACGCGAAGATCCTGATGTGATTCTTCTGGGCGAGTTGCGTGACAGTGAGACGATTCGTCTGGCACTGACAGCGGCGGAAACCGGGCATCTGGTGCTGGCGACGCTGCATACCCGTGGTGCGGCTCAGGCGATTGACCGGCTGGTGGATGTTTTTCCGGCGGCGGAAAAGAACCTGGTGCGTTGTCAGCTGGCGGGCAGCCTGAAAGCGGTGGTAGCGCAACAACTGGTGACGGCGAAGCAGGGCGGCCGGGTGGCGTTGTTCGAGGTGCTGGTTAATACGCCAGCGGTAGCGAATTTAATCCGCGAAGGTAAGAACCATCAGTTGCCGGGTTTGTTACAGACCGGTATGCAGGCGGGCATGCGCACTTTTGAGCAGAGCTATCGCCAGCGGGTGGCGGAGGGGGCGATTGCTGAAGATGAAGCAGCCCTGCCGTGAGAGCAAGGCTGCCAGTGGCTTAATCAGAGTGTTCACTCGGCAGGCGATGCCTTTTTATCTCCATGGTACGGCTACGGGGCCTGAAAGCATCATCTGCTGCTGTCGAGACTATGTTGTCCCGGTTTTTGGCGGGTTTTGTCGCCCGCTGAGGGTCCTTAACAATCAGGCTGCTGCTGCGTTGCCGGTGATCTTCTTCTGAAGGTATCGGTAGCGTCACGTTGACTTCGCTGATATCTAAAACTGAACGGGTTCGCTTACGCAGCTGGCTTTTGGTGCGTGGCCTGATGTCTGAAAGCATCACCTCATCGGTATTTTCTTCTTGCTGCTGTTCGTGTGATATTTCTGCGAAAACAGTAGGTATGTTGTCAGCTTGCCTGGCTTGTGTCAGTAAATCGGGAAGCGGGGGCTGATTGGCTTCGCGGTTTTTGCTGAGGGCATCCTGCAACGTCTGGCCTAATTCCGTCATACTGATTGCCGTCTGATGTCGCATTGATTCATCAGGTTGCATATTGGTGAGTGCTGAGGTTGTCTGAGCGATAATATCATTAATTTGCTGGCTGGACTTACCGTGTGAGAGGCATAGTACCGTCATTATTTCTATCAACTCAGCGATATTTTCTGGTGGATAAAACTTGCCATTGATCCACCTGAACATAAAAGTCTTGCGCCAGTAATCGGTTATTTGGAAGGAGAAACTAAAATCCTTAGAGCCCCATGTGATAGCACTGTTTAAGTCTCCCGGGCCTATGGTTACGCCAAACCAAAACGTTTCGTCTTTACTACCAGTTATCTGTTTCTCTTCTTCACCTGGCAAAGGAGGTGGGGGAGGGAATTCAGCGGGAAATTTTTTTGTGCGAGGTTGTTCAGTAATTACGGATGGCTGATTGTTGTTATTTTCTTTCCAGTGGTTTTTGCAAACCTGATAAATCAGTTCAGGAAATGCTGTTGGCGTATTACAGAATAAATCTTTCATTTTCTCTCTGATTTCACTGGCCGGGATTGTGGTGGTTTTTCCACATTCAATCGCCATCAGAAACTGGACGCTACCTCTGTAATTTCCATTGTAAACAGTATTATCGCCAAATTTTAAATAAGGAATTGTCACCTCCTGATGTTCCAGCTTTTCCGCGACAGCTGAGCACTCCCAGTTACGTGGAACTACGCTGCCATTATGTTCAATTTTGAAGCCATATTGGTGAACTGAAAGAAAGTACGCATTAAATATAGAAATTTTACCGATGTAATAACCTACTTCGCCATGACCGGGGAAACATCCAATGCTTTTAGTTGTACAGATTGTTGTTGGCGTGAACTTTAAGTCATATCCTCTGACATGGCATTGTGGCCCGCATTGCGTAATGTTCATATTAGGAATGCCAAGGATTCTGCATGCCTTTGCGGGGGGGGAGTTATAAAGTGCAGCGCAGGTATGACTTATTTTTGACGGAATATTACAGATGGTATGTAAACCACCCTTAACAATCTCTGAAAATGAGCGTTTATCAACAGGATTATGATTGACTGCTGCCGGAGGTGCCTGAATATTGATGCCGGGAATTCTAAACATATGTTACATCCTTATATTAACATCCTGAGGGAAATATAAGTGTAGCACTCGTTTAGTTAAAAATGAGGGATGTGTTTTTTTTGCGGGTGTAATCACATTAACCCGCATAATAATAATTATATTGCGTTTATATATTAATTAATGATTCTCAAACCAGCTTTCCAGAATAATGACCGCAGAAAGTGAATCGACACTGCCTTTACTCAGTGCGCGGAAACCGCCGCGGGCAAACAGATCCGCGCGCGCTTCCACCGTGCTCAGCCGCTCATCATGCAGCTCGACCTGTACACCGAAACGGCCATGCAGGCGGTTGGCGAATTTACGCGCCCGGGCAGTGAGTGGCTGTTCAGTGCCGTCCATATTCAGCGGCAGGCCGACGATCACCCGTTCAGGCTGCCACTCTTTCAGCAGTTTTTCGATGATATTCCAGTCCGGCACACCATCCTGCGCTTTAATCGCCGTCAGCGGACGAGCGGTGCCCGTCAGCTGCTGGCCTACTGCAACGCCGATACTTTTGGTGCCAAAATCAAATGACAGCAGGGTCATGGTGGACATCAGGCATGACCTGCTTCATTGGCGATATTATGGATATCAACGCCAATGCTTTTTGCGGCTTCGCGCCAGCGATCCGCAATTGGCGTATGGAACAGGATGTTGCTGTTCGCCGGGGCGGTGAGCCAGGCGTTTTCCAGCAGCTCACCTTCCAGCTGATCTTTTTCCCACGCGCAGTAGCCCAGCGCCACCAGAACCTGTTCCGGCTGCTCAGGCGTGGCGATCGATTCCAGCACATCACGTGAGGTGGTGATCACCGTGTTATCGGAGACGCGAATACTGGAGGCAAAGGTGCGTTGCGCGCTGTGCAGAATAAAACCGCGATCTTCCGCCAGCGGACCACCGGCAAACACCGGTTTGTCGAGTTTGATCTCAGGATCGCGCGGGGTGGGTGCGATTTTAAGTTTTTTGAGAATTCCGTCGACCGTTAAGTTTTCCATCGGCTTATTGACGATCAAACCCATGGCGCCTTCATCATTGTGCTCGCAAATGTAAACCACTGAGCGTTTGAAAAAAGGATCCTGTAATCCGGGCATGGCGATCAGGAAGTGGTGCTGTAAATTCATTATCACTCGTTCTGTGTAGTGGTTAACTGCCACGGCATCATGAGGCTGTGCGGTTAACGGGTAAATCACGGGGCCTGCGCCCCGTGTAAACAATCACGCCAGACGTTTTTCAATCGCATCCATCAGCATGCCGGTGATGGAGATCGGGAATGTGGCTTCGATCTCACGCACGCAGGTCGGGCTGGTGACGTTAATTTCAGTCAGTTTGTCGCCGATAATATCCAGACCGACAAAAATCAGCCCTTTCGCTTTCAGCGTTGGGCCGACACGGCGGGCAATTTCCCAGTCGCTTTCGCTTAACGGACGTGCTTCACCGCGTCCACCTGCCGCCAGGTTACCGCGGGTTTCGCCCGATTTCGGAATACGCGCCAGGCAATAAGGTACCGGTTCACCATCTACTACCAGCACGCGCTTGTCACCGTCTTTAATCGCCGGCAAATAGTTTTGCGCCATGCAGTAGAAGTTACCGTGTTCGGTCAGAGTTTCAATAATTACCGACAGGTTAGGATCTTCCTGTTTGACGCGGAAAATCGATGCGCCGCCCATACCGTCGAGGGGTTTCAGGATAATGTCACCGTGCTCCTGCCAGAACTCACGAATCTGCTGGGCATTACGTGTGACCAGCGTATCCGGCGTCAGTTCCGCAAACCATGCCGTAAACAGCTTCTCATTACAGTCGCGCAGGCTCTGCGGTTTATTGACGATCAGCGTGCCTTTTTCTTCAGCACGTTCAAGGATATAAGTGGCATAGATAAATTCGGTGTCGAATGGTGGATCTTTACGCATCAGGACCACGTTCAGATCGGCCAGCGCGATATCCTGCTCGCTGCCAAACTCGAACCATTTGTCATAGTTTTGTTCGACGCTGAGTAAGCGGGTGCGTGCGCGGCCTTCACCCTTGCGCAGATAGAGATCGTTCATCTCCATATAGTGAATTTCGTAACCGCGGCGCTGTGCTTCCAGCAGCATGGCGAAGCTGGAGTCTTTTTTAATATTGATCGAGGTGATGGGGTCCATCACGATGCCAAGCTTAATCATTTTTTCTCCTTTTTGAACGCTAAACAAATAGCGCTCAAATCGTTAATTATTTGCCGCAGTCTCGCACAAACCCGGCGCGGTAACTTCACTCTATGGGCTGCCGCGCTGCGCTTAGCCCAGATCGCCGAAACGCACCTGCAGGGCGGTAATCGCCGTCAGCGCGGTGGTTTCGGTGCGCAGTACACGTGGTCCTAATAAAATATCGGTAAAACCATGCTGTGCGGTCATGGCGATCTCATCCGCCGATAAACCGCCTTCCGGGCCAATCAACAGGCGCACACGTTCCACAGGCTGCGGCAGCGTATTGATGCTGTGCTGCGCCCGTGGATGCAGGTTGAGCCTGAGTCCGCTATCCGCTTCCGCACACCAGTTTTCCAGCGTCATGGCGTCGCGCACTTCGGGTATGGTATTGCGCCCGCACTGCTCGCAGGCGGCAATGGCGATTTTTTGCCACTGCTGAATTTTTTTCGCCAGGCGTTCAGCATCCAGCTTTACGCCACAGCGTTCAGAAAACAAGGGGGTAATCACGTTTACGCCCAGTTCGATCGATTTCTGAATGGTAAATTCCATCTTCTCACCGCGCGACATGACCTGGCCAAGATGCAGATGCAGTGGCGATTCGCGGTTGTCAGCGCGGCTGTCGAGGATTTTCACTGTAACGTGTTTTTTATCTGCCTGGATAATCTCTGCGGCAAAAGTCAGATTACTGCCATCAAACAGTTCCAGCGCCTGGCCGCTGGTCATGCGCAGTACGCGGCCGACATGACTGGCGGCGTCTTCCGCCAGGGCGACTTCACTGCCGACCTGCAGGCTGTCGGGATGATAAATGCGAGGTATACGCATAAGTGTCCTCTCCCCGGCGAGTCTGAAGCAGCAGCGTCGCTGGCGGCAGCTTACAGCCGTGCGGGGAAAAATACCGAACGGGGAGCACCCCGCGCGGCAAAAAAATTGAAAGATAGTAGTTTAGGGCAGGGGTTTTACCGCTGGCAAGCTTGCTGTACATACGGGTTGTGGTTGCCCTGCACGCGCGCGATACGTTTATCCCGCTCACACTCCCACGCGGTAACCGGATACTGCTTATCCCAGGCGGTCATCAGCTGGGTTTGCTGGCGCGAGAGGCGCAGCTGATATTGATCGCGCATATAGAAGTAAGTGCGGGCAATCGCACCGCGCGCCCGTGCCGGTGGCTCCGCCAGCTGCTGCTTGAAATCGACTTTCATTTCACAGCGGCCATATTGCTTTTCACCGCCGTTCCACTGGCTGTACATATAGTTGCCGCGGTCGCCGTTCACTTCGCCAATCGCGGGTTGCAGGTTGTGCAGGTCGCTTTCGATGCGGCGATAACCGGCATCTTTCGCGCAGTTTTTACGTCCGCCATCTTGCCAGCACTGGCGCTGATGGCCGAACTGCCAGGCAGGAACCACATGCTCCCACTCGATACGGCTGGCGCGGTTGGCGTTTTTACGTACTTCGTAGCCGCAGGAGGCGAGGTCGGGGGTGCCTTTTTTGCCCTGCCAGTTGATCTTGCAACCGCAGTAGAAAGAGCCTGGCGCGTCGGCATTGATTTCAGAGGCATACGCTTTTGCCTGCTGGAAGTTGTTTTGCGTGAAATTATCCGGATTACGGCTCTGCGCGGTGAAGGACGTTAGCAGCAGAATGACGCTTAATGGCGTGAGTAAGTTGCGAGATATCATCTGTTTTTTCAGCATCTGGTGGAATGCAGGCAGAGTACCAGATGCTGCAACAATAGCGAATCATCGCCGGATAAACAGCGCTTTTTGCGGGTGATTTTTCGCCACTATTGCGGTTTTTTAAGAATTCTGGAAATCGCCGGGTTTTAAAATATCGCCGCAGCGCAGGCAGCGATATTCGCTTTCACCCCGCAGCACGCGGTTGTGACGGCGTACGGTCAGCTGGTGTTGCTGGCAGCGGCAGCGATAGGGAAAGGCGCGGCTGCGTACCGAGGCAACTTCAAATTTATGGGTGCGGCGTGCGGGAACCTCCAGCACGCTTTCCATCATCCATTTCCACTCTTTGCCGTGTGGCGCGACGCGGCCGAAGTGCTTCCATACCAGAAGGTGCGCCAGCTCGTGCGGCACCACTTCATCGATGAATGCCTGCTGGTTTTCCTGCAGCAGCACCGGATTCAGACGGATTTCCCAGTCCTGCAGCCATGCCGTGCCCGCCGCAGTGCCCCGCTGCTGGTACACCAGTTTCGGTTCCGGGTAGTTGCGTTCGAGGCGCTGGTTAGCCTGCTGCAATTTGCTGCGCAGCACGCGCATCACGGATTGCTGTAAGGCGATGGGAAGACGGGGCGATTTCATAGCGGGAAGCATAATGGGGCGGAGCAGGGGATGCAACAGCACAGTCACAGAACGAAAAGCAGAAATGCCGCCGGGTTAGCGGCGGCAATGGTATCGCAAGGATTAGTCGCGCGCGCCAATATCGCGCAGTTTCTTACCAGACAGCAGGTTGCGTTCGATATGCTCCAGCGTCACGCCTTTGGTTTCCGGGATCAGCCACACGGTCAGCACAATAAAGAACAGATTCAGCGCTGCATAGACCCAGAAGGTCGGTGCATTACCCAGCGTATTCAGCATGGTCAGGAAGGTCGCGCCAACAATCATGTTGGCAATCCAGTTGGTCGTGGTAGATACGGTGATACCAAAATCACGTCCTTTCAGCGGCTGGATTTCTGAACACAGTACCCAAATCAGCGGACCGGCGCTCATGGCGAAGCCAACGATAAACATCAGCAGCATGGCGATAGCGAAGTACTGCGCACCGGTACTGTTGATACCGAAATGCAGCATGGAACCCAGGATACCCATGCCTGCCGCCATCACCAGGAAGCCCAGCGTCAGCGTCGGTTTACGGCCCCAGCGATCGACCAGACCAATCGCGATAAAGGTCGCCAGCACGTTCACCAGGCCGACAATCACCGTTCCCCACATCTGCTGGGTCGTGTTGCCGAAGCCTGCAATTTCAAAGATCTTCGGTGCGTAGTACATGATGACGTTCATACCGGTGAACTGCTGCATCACCTGCAGCAGCACGCCGAGGAACACCGCGCGGCGGAAGTTGCTGTTGTCTTTAAACAGGCTCCAGCCAGATTGTTTGATCTTCAGGCTTTCACGGATTTCATCCAGCTCGCGTTTGGCTTGCTCACTGGTATCGCGCAGGCGATCCAGCACCCGTTGTGCGTCACGGAAGTTGCCCTTCGCCGCCAGCCAGCGCGGGCTGTTAGGCAGGAAGAACACGCCGACCAGCAGCAGCAGTGCCGGAATGGTGATGACGCCCAGCATCCAGCGCCAGTTGCCGGTATAGCTGAAGGCGGTATCGGAAAGATAAGCGCCGAGAATACCGATGGTAATCATCAGCTGATACAGGGAAATCATGCTGCCGCGGATTTTTTCCGGGGCAATCTCCGACAGATACAGTGGGGCAGTGTAGGAGGCCACACCCACCGCCAGGCCCAGCAGAACGCGCGCCACAATCAGCATCTCCGGGTTCGGCGCAAAGGCTGACCACAGGGAGCCGATCACAAACAGGATCGCCCCCGCCATCAGGCTTTTTTTCCGTCCCAGGCGTGATGACATCCAGCCGCTGACGATAGCGCCAACTGCTGCACCGAACATCATGGAACTGACGATCCACTCCTGCTGGTGGCTGGTGACATCAAAGTCCTTAGCAATAAACGGCAGGGCGCCGGCAATGACGCCGATGTCCAGACCAAACAGCAGCCCTGCCAGAGCTGCCAGAAAGCAGACAAATAAGGTCATCGCCTTATTTGAGGTTCTGCTGTGATGAGTAGTACCAGGCATGTCGCCTCCAGATTGTCTTTGCCCGCGATTCTTCGCGGCAGCAGCATGGCTGTCTCACGAATTAAGGTGGGCCTGTGTTGTTGTTATCATGTTAGAAAACCCGCAAGTGGTAAAAAGTGACGCCGATCACGTAAGTGTAATCGGTTACACGCGCCGTATCCCTGTAATACAGCATTTTTCACCGCATGAGGATTTGCTAACCAGTGGGTTATAGCACCCGGTAAGTTTATGACATGATTCTGATTGTCGATTATCAGACGAGGCTGAAAATAGCGCATTTAGCCATGAGTTGCTACACGGTGATAATCCTAAATGACAGATAAATAAAGCGTTTCAAAATGTAATCGCTATCAATTGATTTGTTAGCTAATGATTGTTTTGACAGGGGAATAATAGACCAAAATAAAAAAAGGAGCCGTAATGGCTCCTTTTGGTGGGGGACAAGGTCGTTTATTTCAGACCAGCAGCCTCGCGCAGCTGCGCGGCTTTGTCGGTTTTTTCCCACGGGAAGTGCTCACGGCCAAAGTGACCATAAGCCGCAGTTTCGCGGTAGATTGGGTGCAGCAGATCCAGCATTTGGATCAGACCGTATGGACGCAGGTCGAAGAACTCGCGTACCAGCAGCGTCAGCTGTTCAGTTGCGACTTTCTCAGTGCCGAAGGTTTCCACCATGATAGAGGTAGGTTCTGCTACGCCGATAGCGTAGGAAACCTGAATCTCACAGCGATCCGCCAGACCCGCAGCAACGATGTTTTTCGCAACATAGCGCGCCGCGTAGGCCGCAGAGCGGTCAACTTTCGATGGGTCTTTACCAGAGAATGCGCCGCCGCCGTGACGCGCCATACCGCCGTAGGTATCGACGATGATTTTACGGCCAGTCAGACCACAGTCACCCATTGGGCCACCGATCACAAAACGACCCGTTGGGTTAATAAAGAATTTAGTGCTGCTGTTCAGCCACTCAGTTGGCAGAACCGGCTTGATGATCTCTTCCATCACCGCTTCCTGCAGCGCTTTCTGGCCAATCTCTTCCGCGTGCTGGGTTGACAGCACTACTGCATCGATGCCGACGATTTTGCCGTCATCGTACTGGAAAGTGACCTGGCTTTTTGCATCCGGACGCAGCCATGGCAGCGCGCCGTTTTTGCGCACTTCGGCCTGACGCTGAACCAGACGGTGCGCGTAAGTGACTGGCGCAGGCATCAGCACGTCGGTTTCGTTGGTGGCGTAGCCAAACATCAGACCCTGGTCACCCGCGCCCTGCTCCAGAGGATCGGTACGGTCAACGCCCTGGTTGATATCCGGAGATTGTTTGCCAATTGCACTTAATACGGCGCAGGAGTTGGCGTCAAAGCCCATATCAGAATGGACATAGCCGATTTCACGCACAGTCTTACGGGTGATCTCTTCGATATCAACCCATGCGCTGGTGGTGATTTCACCGCCAACCAGAACCATACCGGTTTTGACGTAGGTTTCGCAGGCCACGCGAGCTTTCGGATCCTGTTCGAGGATGGCGTCCAGCACGGCGTCGGAAATTTGGTCAGCGATTTTATCAGGATGTCCTTCTGATACAGACTCGGACGTAAAAAGGTGTTTAGCCATTTTAATCTTTACCTTACTTAAACGGGTTAAAAAACAACTGCATAGCGGGAGTAAGACCAGCCTGACTCCACGCCCCCTCAGGCAAAGCCGTGAGCAGTTCATTTGGTGCAGGCAAACATGTCAGCAATCGGCTGACATGGTGACAGCGGCATAGCAGTACAGGAGTAGCCAGATAGTCAATGTGTGTATAGACGGATTAACATCTGGATGGCTATTCTAGGTTAGACGCTACGCCAATTGCCAGTCCTTTTTGTTATCGGCGGCTTTCCCCTAATCCTGTAGTGGAAAATTTTCCTGACAGCAGGTGTAAGCAGCACATTTTCGCTTTGCAATTTGTCGCATTCGGCTGTATAAAACGCCGCTGCCTTTACGGCGCGCAACATCCGCCAGAGACCGCTCTGGTTTTCACCCCTGACTCCGTTTTTCCGCGTGCTTAATCGGCATGTGTGGAGGTGATACGAGTAATGAACCACGTTTTCGCATTGTGCGGTTCGCTACGCCACTCTGGCGTACTTCTGTCCCTTTCTGTTTCTCCGTCTCTATTGCTCGCCCGCCGAAGTTATCTTCGATTCGGTAATTTTCACGACACCTGCGCGGGTTAATCTTTTGCTACCTTTGGCAAGGGCGCTCTCAGATAGCTGAGGGCTGACTGACGTTTTTTCTGACCCGTGTTACGGAGTTCGGCGACGTGTTTCATTCTGAGTATTTATCCCAGCCTGCATTGATGGCAATTCAGTCATTTATGCTGGGTTTATCGACAGCCTACGGGTTGTTCTGGCAGGATTCAGCTGCGATAGTGGTTAAGTGTTTCGCATCATTACAACAATTTGAGGTTCGCGATGTCTGACGACATGAAGATGATTAAGGGTTCGTCAGCAGGCGAACAGGGTGTACTCCGCTCAATGCAGGAGGTGGCCATGAGCGATCAGGACGCGAGCAAGATGCTGCGCACCTACAATATTGCCTGGTGGGGCAATAACTACTATGACGTGAACGAACTGGGTCATATCAGCGTCTGTCCGGACCCCGATGTGCCGGAAGCGCGTGTGGACCTGGCAAAGCTGGTGAAAGAGCGCGAGGCCGATGGTCAGCGTCTGCCTGCACTGTTCTGTTTCCCGCAAATCCTGCAGCACCGCCTGCGTTCCATTAACGGCGCATTCAAACGCGCGCGTGAATCTTACGGCTACAAAGGGGATTACTTCCTCGTCTATCCGATCAAAGTTAACCAGCATAAGCGCGTGATCGAGTCGCTGATCAACTCCGGCGAACCGCTGGGCCTTGAAGCCGGTTCCAAAGCCGAGTTAATGGCGGTGCTGGCGCATGCCGGGATGACGCGTTCTGTGATCGTCTGTAATGGCTATAAGGATCGCGAGTATATCCGTCTGGCGCTGATCGGCGAGAAGATGGGGCACAAGGTCTACCTGGTGCTGGAAAAAATGACTGAAGCGAAGATCGTGCTGGAAGAAGCGGAGCGCCTGAATGTGGTGCCGCGCCTCGGTATCCGTGCACGTCTGGCGTCGCAGGGCTCCGGCAAGTGGCAGTCCAGCGGCGGCGAGAAATCGAAATTCGGTCTCTCCGCGACCCAGGTACTGCAACTGGTGGAGATGATGCGTGAAGCAGGGCGCGTCGACAGCCTGCAACTGCTGCACTTCCATCTCGGTTCGCAGATGGCGAATATCCGTGATATCGCCACTGGTGTACGTGAATCTGCGCGCTTCTACGTCGAACTGGCGAAACTGGGCGTTAATATTCAGTGTTTCGACGTCGGCGGCGGTCTTGGTGTCGACTATGAAGGCACCCGTTCGCAGTCTGACTGCTCGGTTAACTACGGCCTGAACGAATACGCCAACAATGTGATTTGGGCAATTGGCGACGCCTGTGACGAGCATAATCTGCCGCATCCAACGGTGATCACCGAGTCTGGTCGTGCGGTGACTGCGCATCACACCGTGCTGGTGTCGAATATCATCGGTGTTGAGCGTAATGAATTCAGTACGCCGCAGGCGCCAGCAGAAGACGCGCCGCGTCCGCTGCTCAGCATGTGGGACACCTGGCAGGAGATGCACGAGCCGAACAATCGCCGTTCGCTGCGTGAATGGCTGCATGACAGCCAGATGGATCTGTTCGATATCCATACCGGCTACTCGGCGGGAACCTACAGCTTGACCGAGCGCGCCTGGGCGGAGCAGCTGTATCTCAGCATCTGCCACTATATCCAGCAACATCTGGACCCAAGCAACCGCGCGCATCGCCCGATTATCGATGAGCTGCAGGAGCGTATGGCGGATAAGATTTACGTCAACTTCTCGCTGTTCCAGTCGATGCCGGATGCGTGGGGTATCGATCAGCTGTTCCCGGTATTGCCGCTGGAAGGGCTGAATAAATCGCCGGAGCGTCGCGCGGTACTGCTGGATATCACCTGTGATTCCGATGGCACCATCGACCACTATGTTGATGGCGACGGTATCGCCACCACTATGCCAATGCCGCAGTATGATGTGGATAATCCGCCGATGCTGGGCTTCTTTATGGTCGGTGCGTACCAGGAAATCCTTGGCAATATGCATAACCTGTTCGGTGATACCGAAGCGGTGGATGTGTTTGCTTTCCCGGATGGCAGCGTGGAAGTGCAGCTGTCTGATGAAGGCGATACTGTGGCGGATATGCTGGAGTATGTGCAGCTGGATCCACAGGAGCTACTGACGCATTTCCGCAATCAGATTAAACAGACCGACCTCGATGAAGAGCTGCGTGCGCAGTTCCTTCAGGAGTTTGAAAGCGGTCTGTATGGTTATACTTATCTGGAAGATGAGTAAGGCCCATTGATGATAGTTTTGAAGAGGAAAGTTTTATGAATAACACCCTGGGCAATGAGTATGATAACTCACTGGTTTCCAATGCCTTTGGTTTTATGCGTTTCCCGGTTAACTTCCAGCCTTACGACGCGGACGCCGAGTGGGTGATCACCGGTATTCCTTTTGACGCCGCCACTTCCGGTCGTCCGGGTAGCCGTCTGGGCCCTGGTGCGATCCGCCAGATCTCCACCAACCTGGCGTGGGAAGGTTGCCGCTATCCGTGGAACTTCGATCTGCGTCAGCGCCTGAAAGTGATCGACTGTGGCGATCTGGTGTACGCCTTCGGCGATTCACAGGATCTGACCGACAAACTGCAGGCGCACGCCGAGAAGCTGCTGGCTAACGGCAAGCGCATGCTGACCTTCGGCGGTGACCACTACATCACGCTGCCGCTGCTGCGCGCGCACGCGAAGTACTTTGGCAAGATGGCGCTGGTGCATTTCGATGCCCATACCGACACCTATTCCAACGGCGCGAAATTCGATCACGGCACCATGTTCCATCATGCGCCGCAGGAAGGGCTGATCGACCCGGCGCACTCTGTGCAGATTGGTATCCGTACCGAGTTCGATAAAAACCTCGGTTACCACGTGCTGGATGCGGCGCAGGTTAATGACCGCGGCGTTGACGATATTCTGGCGCAGGTGAAGCAGATCGTTGGCGATCTGCCGGTGTACCTGACCTTTGATATCGACTGTCTGGATCCGGCTCATGCACCAGGCACCGGTACGCCGGTGGCTGGCGGCCTGACGTCAGATAAAGCGCTGAAGCTGGTGCGTGGTCTGCAGGGGCTGAATATTGTCGGTATGGATCTGGTGGAAGTGGCGCCGGGCTACGATCAGTCCGATCTCACCGCACTGGCGGCGGCGACGCTGGCGCTGGATATGCTGCATGTGCAGGCGGTGAATAAAGGCGAATAAATCGTACGTTGATCAGGGCGGAAATCCTTCCGCTCTGATCGCTGTTTTTCCTGCACAAGCAACTACGCTTACTGAGTCGTTTAACCACTCTCAGCAGGAGGAATAACCATGACTTCCAGCAGCCCCATCACCATTACCTTACCCAGACCGCTATTTTGCCCCTTTCCGCCCCAACTTAATCCCCATACGGCTGAAGCAGAAAACCATAATTGCTTATTTTTACGTCGCTTCGGCCTGCTCTCATCTGATAAGAAAGTGGCAGAGTACAAAAAGCAAGGCGTCGCTTATATGACAGGCCGGATGTTTCCTCATGCCGATGTGAAGTTACTTTGTGCGATTAATGATTTTAATGCCTTACTTTTTTTAATCGATGATGAGGTCGATAATCTTAATGACCCGCGTCAGCAGGTCGATTTACCTCGGTTTATTGAAGGCGTTATGCATACATTAAAATACCACCAGGCCGATAATGAAACATTTTCTGCCCTTGATGACATTTGGTTGCGTTTGCAGGAATACGGCTCGAAAACATGGCAGGCCGCTTTCATTGAAAATATTCGGTTGATGTTTGATGCTCTGATCTGGAAACAAAAAAGCACGCGTAGTAATACACTTCCCTCCCTCACTGATTATATCAAACACCGCCAATATTTTGGCGCGGCGAATATTGCCACTAATACCCTGGAACTGGTTGATAATATTCAATTAGACCGCACTGTATTTGCGCACCCTGATGTGGAAGCCTTGACAATATTAATGAGAAACCTTGCTTGTTGGGCAAACGATCTTTTTTCGCTGAGCAAAGAGTTGCAGCAAAATGAATACTATAATCTGGTGCTGATTATTAAGCGGGAGCGACAACTCACGCTGACTGAAGCCATTGAGGACGTTATCGAATTACACGATCGGCAAATGAGAGATTTCATTACGTTATCCCGGCAACGACCCAGCTTATCCAGCCGCGCTGAGGACGCTGAACTACAGCGTTATATTACCGGGTTGCAGACGATTATGAGAGCCAATATTGACTGGAGCGATCACGAAACAAATCGCTATAGCTACCGCTATGCCAGCACTTAGGCTGACAAGGTTTTGCGCGCCCGTTTACACGCCGCGTGACAATCGTTCGGCCACTAACTGACAAACCTTTCCCTCTAACAGCGTTTGCCGCAGCCAGTTCACCAGCATTTCTCTGTTATGACACAAGGGAATGTCCTCTGTAATGTGATCGAGCAGCTGAGTAAACTGCCTGGCGGCGGCATGCAGATCGTGGTGCGCAATATTCGGTCGCTGGATCAGCCTGTCGCGATCCGGCTCTTTCCCCAGTTGATCAGCGGATCCCAGCAAATCGGCAATATCATCGGCGATCTGATAAAGCTGGCCAAGTCGTTTTCCCAGCCTGATCCAGGCTTGCGGATCTGCGCCGCCGCTGAGTGCGCCGCAGGTCACGGCGGCGACAAACAGTGACGCCGTTTTGCATTGATGATAGGCCGTAATTGACACCGTTGGTAAGCTTTCCATTGCCTGCCCGGCGATCAGACCCTCGTTGGCTCCCACCGCACGCGCCACCACCGCAATGACTTCTGCCGCCACTTTCGGTTCCGTCATGATCTGCTTGCTGAGCACCGCGAATGCCATCACGATCAGGGCGTCACTGGTCAACACCGCGATTGATTCACTAAACTCGCGATGTATTGTCGGCATGCCGCGCCGTAGTGGCGCATTATCAAAGCAGGGTAAATCATCCTGCACCAGTGATGCGCAATGCAGCAGTTCAATGGCAATCGCGGCAGCCTGCGCCAGTTGCGGATAACGTGCGCCACAAGCGTAAAAGACGTTTAAGCACAGTCGCGGGCGCAAACGACTCCCTGCGGGAAAAACCGCGCGTTCAATCGCCTGCCGGAGTGGGGACGGGGTAGTGTTGCTAAGGGCAGTGGCGAGCGTGTCCTTAAGCCATTGCTCCAGTAACTGCGGATTGTCGCCGGAGGTGCTCTCCTGCGGAATGGAAGCCATGATGGGATTCCTTGCTGCTAGCGTTCAGGATAATTCAGTTTGCCTCTGCAGGAAGCGACTGATGGAGGACTCGATGCCAGCGGCATCCAGTCCATAGGCCGCCAGCAATTTAACCGGATCGCCATGCGCGATAAACTGGTCAGCTAATCCCAGTTGCAGTACCGGCACCACCAGTCCGCTCTGCGCCAGACTTTCCAGGCAGGCGCTGCCAGCCCCTCCCGCGATGCATCCTTCTTCCACGGTCACCAGCAATTCGTGGCTCTGTGCCAGTTGCCGCAGCAGGGCATGATCCAACGGCTTGATAAAGCGCATGTCAACGACCGTCGCGTCAAGTCGGTTACCCACCACCTTACATGCCGCCAGCACCGGGCCAAATGCCAGCAGCGCGATGCGTGAACCCTGACGTTGTACCCGCGCTTTCCCGAGGCTAAGCGATTCCATTACTGCGTCAGGTGTCGCGCCAGGGCCAGCGCCGCGTGGATAGCGTACCGCTGCAGGGCCACGATACATCAGCGCGGTGTGCAGCATTTGTCGGCATTCCGCTTCATCGGATGGCGCCATCAGGACAAGATTAGGAATGCAGCGCAGGAAGGCGATATCGAAAGCCCCCATATGAGTGGGGCCATCCGTCCCGACAATGCCAGCCCGATCGATGGCAAACACCACCGGTAAATTCTGAATGGCAATATCATGGATAAGCTGGTCGTAACCGCGTTGTAAAAACGTTGAATAAATTGCCACCACCGGGCGCATGCCCTCCGTCGCCAGGCCGCCGGCAAAGGTAATCGCGTGTTGTTCGGCAATACCGACATCAAAATAACGGTCGGGAAACTGACGCTGAAATGTCACCAGCCCCGAACCTTCACGCATTGCCGGGGTAATCGCCACGACCCGTGAATCGCGCGCTGCTTCATCACATAGCCAGTCACCAAAGATTTGGCTATAAGTCGGCTTAGCTGCGCCGGACGCGACAATACCAACCGCAGGGTCGAAGCGGCTCGGGCCATGATACAGCACCGGGTCGACTTCAGCAGGGGGATAGCCGTACCCTTTACGCGTGACGACATGCAAAAACTGCGGCTGGCTGTGGGCGCGCAGCTGCTCAAGTGCCGGGATAAGGCTGTACAGGTCATGGCCATCAATTGGCCCGTGATAGGCAAAACCGAATTGCTCAAACCAGGTGGTTGGCTGACTGGCCGTTGTTGCCGTGAGGGCGGCTGACGGGTCAGATAGCGGGACTAATGCTGGCGGACAGGCGTGGTAATCATTGCGCAAACCAGACAACCTGCTGCCCGAACCCTGTTCGGCAATCATGTTTTTCAGGTAGTTCTCCAGTGCGCCCACGGAGGGTGAGATCGACATGCCGTTATCATTGAGGATCACCAGCAGGCGCATGTTTTGCTGCAAGGCGGCGTTATTCAGGGCTTCGAATGCGATGCCTGCGCTCATGGCGCCATCGCCGATTACCGCGATGCAGTAGTGCTTTTCGCCCCGCAGTCGCACGGCGTGCGCCATACCGAGCATGGCGGATACCGATGTGCTGGAATGCGCGGTGCCGAAGGTATCGTATTCAGATTCGCTGCGGCAGGGGAAGCCTGAAATGCCGCCCATTTGCCGAATCGTCCTCATGGCGCCGCTGCGGCCGGTCAATATTTTATGCGGGTAACACTGGTGGCCGACATCCCATACCAGGCGATCGCGTGGGGTGTCGAAGACATGGTGCAGCGCAATCGCCAGTTCGACCGTGCCAAGGTTTGACGCCAGATGCCCACCGGTTTGCGCCACGCTGGTCAGTAAGAACTGACGCAATTCTTGTGCGACCTCATGCAACTGCGCACGCGTCAGCTTCCTTAACGCGGCTGGCGTATCGATTGCCTCAAGTAGCGTGTTCATCAGCGCCCCCATTGCCCGGCGTCTTCCCGCCGCTGGCACGGATTAACTGTGGCTGCTGCTGCACAATGTGTCTGAACCAGATAGTGAAGTCATCGGGATGCGCGTCCAGCGTCTGTTCCACGTCCTCGGGCGTTCGCCACGCCCAGTTGGCGACTTCACTCTCATCCGGCTGTGGCGTATCGGCGAAAGTACCGACATAGATATGGTCATACTCATGCTCGATCAGGCCATTGGTGAGTGGTGCGCGGTAAATAAATGCGCTGACCCATTTTAACTGACAGTGAAACCCCATTTCCTCGTGCAGACGACGTGACGCGGCGGCGGCGGTGTCTTCCCCCTGGCGCGGATGACCGCAACAGGTATTGCTCCACAATCCCCCGGAATGGTACTTGCTCCACGCACGTTGCTGCATCAGCAGACGTCCGCCATCATCGAACACGAAAATGGAAAAGGCGCGGTGCAATGTTCCGAGCTGATGCACCTGTAACTTAGCGGCAAAGCCGACCGGGTAATCGCAATCATCAACCAGGATGAGCATTTCTTCACTTTGTGGCCACTTATTATGCATAACGACACTATACCTCAGCGGAAATAGGGTGATCAGACAGCGCAGCACCATGAGATAATAATAAAAACAATTCTTTATTAATTTTTAGCGTGTCGGGAAAGTGATGTCATGGCGTTAAATAAATAGTTTGAATGCGAGAGGGTTTATTTGATCTCATACAGAAACTAAACCAATGGTACGCCATTGTCGGGACAAATTTAAAAGGCAAATCACATAACGTGAAAAAGACTTGGTGGTTCATGTCATATTAACGAGAAAACTAATTAGTTTGCATATGATTGTATCTTGATGTCTGAGAAGACCATTCGAGATTACCGCGCATCCAGTGTTCCATGCCTGTGACATAATGCAATGCGAATTGCCGTTCTGCTGTCGAAAGATTAAGTTGCTCTAATAGCCCCGGTAGCTGGGTCAGCGCATGCAGGAAACATTTTACCCGTGAGGTAATTAAATGATTAACGAATATCATGGCATTCTCGGTATCACATCCCATATGATGTGAAAATATAATGACATAACTATTACCTGACGGGTGGGCACGCTCCTTTGAATAAGACCAAATATCGTTGGTCATCCCGGTCACATCACAGGTGACATCGGTCAGGACACGGTAAAGATCGCTGTCACAGAACCCGGACGGCAGCTGTTGATGGTAAGCATATTCGTTGATACACAAGGTGGTTTTTACTGCTCCGGTTTCCCGGCGTATTTCAGCAAACGTCAACAAGTCGGGAATATATCCTTCTGCGGTCATGGCAACCTCTTGTTGCAGCGAAACCAGATAGTCGTCAATCGACAGCAGAAAACGTTGCTGTGCCTGCTGCCCCATGCCCACGGAGAGTTCCCGCCACAATATTTCCCAGGCTGTTTCAAGGGGGGTTTGGGGCGTGACGCGGGTGTCTGATTTAATGACCTGGCGCAAATGGTTAAGCATCGTTAGCGTATTATCGGCGCCAGCCTGGTCGCACCGTTCATCCACCTGATCATCTAAAATAAACAGCCAATTGATCCAGTTAATAACTTGTTCTAATTCGACCGCGCCGATATCAGGATAGGTTCTTGCCGCGAGATCGCCAAAGGTCATAAATTGCTGTAAGCGATCGCTGTCATTTTCTCCATCGACCAGTGTGGTTAATTGCAGCCAGGCCAGTGCGTGACGGGTGGCTATGTCCTGGTGTGGATTAACCCGGGTGGTAAACGGAATATAAAATTCAGATAACGCGAACGTATGCATGATTACCTCCTTAGCCAGCCTATTGCCATGCGGGCGGCAACGGACGGCGCAAACAGGGTGCTGGGTGGATCGACCATATTCATCACGCGGACAAAACGCTGATAGATATCAGGATATTTTGTCGCCATCATCAGAACCTGATCCAGATAATGCTGGGTCACTCGGGTGTGCCATGCGTGTTCACCCCCTTCAGTGGTGGGATATAACAGATCGGCCCCGGTCGCCATCGTCCATGGCCACGTGCAGAGCGCAGCAAGCTGCTGCTGAAATGATCGGGTGGTCTTCGCCAGCCCGGCGTGCGCATGTAAAGTCTTATCCAGAAGCTCGGCAGACAGTGCCGCCACCGTCATGCCCTGACCATATATGGGATTAAAGCCACAAACTGCATCACCCATCACAATCAAGCCAGCAGGCCATTTCGCCTGGCGTTCATAATGGATCCAGCGGTTTTCTGTCCGGCGGTAATGATAGACAGGGGAAACCGGCTCCGCATCTTTCAGCACCTGATACAGCTCAGGCGCGCGCAGGCTGCGTGCGAACTCAAGAAAACCGGCTTCATTCTTCGGCGGATAATCTCTTCCACCGCCCATCAGCACCACCATCCATTGATCCTGTTCAATGGCAAAGATCCCTCCGGCGCGAAAACAGTCAGGAGGATGGGCGCTGATGATCAATGCCTTCCATGTCGGCGCTCCGGCGCCCGCTGGACGTCGATAGCGGCGCGATGAGTACCCGAGAAAAGCGTTAACCACCTTCTCTTCCGGCAGACCATAACCCAGATCGTCGAGCCATTTTGCGCTCTGTGACGAGCGTCCGCTGGCGTCAACGACAAAATCGGCCGTCAAGCGCTGTCGGGCGCTGGCGTCAGGGCGACACTCCATGATTTCTACCGCGTTAATCTGCCCGCGCGGCGCATCAGCGTCGAGGCCGACGACTTTGTGGCGGGTGACTAACTCCACGCGACTATCAGCAAGTACCCGACGCCGCAGCGCAAATTCAAGCAGGTCACGGCTGGTGGAGCAGGTGATAAAGCCATTGCCTTCAGCCGCCATCCAGCCGGCAGGTCCGCACCAGCGCACATCGGCGTACCAGTCCAGGGGAATGGCGCCAAGATCAAATATTTCAGCGCCCAGCGTGGGGAAAAAACGTTCCAGCACGCGCCATCCCTGCACCATCAACAGATGCGCATGACGTGCCTGTGGCACGCCGCGACGAGCTTGCGGTGTCGCCGGTAATTCATCCTGATCGATCAGGCATACGCGGGGAAAGTGGTCGCATAGCACACGTGCCGCCAGCAGACCGGCGATACCGGCGCCGATGACAATCGCGCGACCTTGATAGTGGTTAGCGGGTGAAATTGGCATGGCGAGGTCTCCATGCGGAGTCATGGCGTCGGGCAGCAGGCAACAAACGCTGCCCGGCAATCTCTCTTCATTAACAGACAACGGGAGTCATTTTATAATTTCCAGATATCCGTAAAGCGGACTGACATCGCTATAATGAAAAATAGTTGTCTTTATCTGGAAAATATCTGGAAAGTAAAAACGGCGTCAGGTGGACGTCGTGTTAACTGGGCGGTGATGGGGGCCATCCCGCCCGGCGGGGGGTTACTTTTCTGTGGCGATACGATCTTTGATGTGCTGAGCGCGCGCTTCAGAAGAGGGATGTGAGTCAAACATGCTGCTCTGGTGGCCGCCTTCCAGCTTCGCCAGCTTCTCAAAACTGGTCACTAAGCCGTTCGGGTTGATACCGCGTTTCTTCAGCAGATCAAACGAGTAATCATCCGCCTGCGACTCCTGAGTCTGGGAGAACTGTGCGTTGACCAGTTTCTCTCCGAGATCGCCCAGCTGTGACTGTGACAGCGATGCGGCGATACCGCCCGCCGCGCCAGCTGCGGTACGTGCCGCCGTCGTGGCATAAGCGACCTGCATCGCTTTACGGGTATGGCCCAGCGCCACGTGCCCCATTTCATGACCCAGCACGCCTTCCACTTCATTGTCGGTCATCATGTCCATCAGACCGCTGTAGACGCGGATACAGCCGTTAGCCATTGCCCAGGCGTTGACGTCTTTGGTCAGGTAGACCTTATAGTTCGCTGGCGTACCGTTAATATTGTCGCCCAGCGCGGCGGAGATCTTCGTCAGCCGTTTGGCGTATTCGCTGCTGGCTGGGGCGATTTGCGCTTCGCTGTCCATCTGCTGGCAGGACTTATTACTCAGCTCTTTCACCTGGTCATCACTCAGCGTTGCCGCCTGAAACGCCTGGGCGCCTGATTGCATTAATGTATTGGTGTCGAGATTCTGACAACCTGCAAGGAGAGTGGCTACGCTCAGCGCCACCAGCGAGGTACGAATTTTCATTCCATTTCATCCCATTAAGGTAACAAGCTAATAAAAACAAACACCTGAAAAAAATGCCGCGAGCAGGGTGTTTGCCAAAGAGGTTTGTTTATAACGCTTCAATGAACAAATGCATAGCAGACAAGGCTGCAAAGCGCAAAATGCGCCGGGTTTTTTGCACAATACGCCATGTACATTTCACCTGTTTTTCATGTACATTGATTGGCGAGTTTCCCCCCGCTTCGCCTGATAACTGATGAATTACAATAAGTTAGAGAGGGTGAGGTGAATAATTTCCGAACTGGAGTAGAACATGCCTTCTCGTAAAGAGCTTGCCAACGCTATTCGCGCATTGAGTATGGATGCGGTGCAAAAAGCCAAATCTGGTCACCCGGGCGCCCCTATGGGCATGGCGGATATCGCGGAAGTATTATGGCGCGACTATCTGAACCACAACCCGACTAACCCACAGTGGGCGGATCGCGACCGTTTCATCCTGTCTAACGGCCACGGCTCCATGCTGATCTATAGCCTGCTGCACCTCACTGGCTATGATCTGCCGATGAAAGAGCTGGAAAACTTCCGCCAGCTGCACTCTAAAACTCCAGGTCACCCGGAATTCGGCTACACCGCTGGTGTGGAAACCACTACCGGTCCACTGGGCCAGGGTATCGCCAACGGTGTTGGCTTCGCCATTGCTGAGCGCACGCTGGCGGCACAGTTCAACCGTCCAGGCCATGACATCGTCGACCACAACACCTACGTGTTTATGGGCGATGGCTGCATGATGGAAGGTATCTCTCATGAAGTCTGCTCACTGGCTGGCACCCTGAAACTGGGCAAGCTGGTAGCGTTCTATGACGACAACGGCATCTCCATCGATGGCCATGTTGACGGCTGGTTCTCTGACGACACCGCAAAACGTTTTGAATCTTACGGCTGGCACGTAGTGCGTGGCGTCGATGGTCATAACGCCGATGCGATCAAAGCGGCTATCGAAGAAGCGAAATCCGTTTCTGACAAACCTTCCCTGCTGATGTGCAAAACCGTTATCGGTTTTGGTTCACCGAACAAAGCGGGTACCCACGACTCACACGGCGCACCACTGGGTGATGCAGAGATCGAACTGACCCGTAAGCAACTGGGCTGGGAACACGCACCGTTCGTGATCCCGCAGGACATCTACGCACAGTGGGACGCAAAAGAAGCGGGCCAGGCGAAAGAGAACGCGTGGAACGAGAAGTTCGCCGCTTACGCTAAAGCGCATCCGGAACTGGCTGCTGAGTTCAAACGCCGTAGCGTCAACGCGCTGCCGGAAAACTGGCAGGAAGAGTCACAGAAATTCATCGAGCAGCTGCAGGCTAACCCGGCGAAAATCGCCAGCCGTAAAGCTTCTCAGAACGCTATCGAAGCCTTCGGTAAATTGCTGCCGGAATACCTGGGCGGCTCTGCTGACCTGGCGCCAAGTAACCTGACCATGTGGTCTGGCTCGAAAGCGATTAACGAAGATCTGGCGGGTAACTACATCCATTACGGCGTGCGCGAATTCGGTATGACCGCGATCGCCAACGGTATCTCGCTGCATGGCGGCTTCCTGCCCTACACCGCGACTTTCCTGATGTTTGTGGAATATGCGCGCAACGCTGCGCGTATGGCCGCGCTAATGAAAATCCGTCAGGTGCTGGTCTACACCCATGACTCCATCGGTCTGGGTGAAGATGGCCCGACTCACCAGCCGGTTGAGCAGCTGGCCAGCCTGCGTGTGACCCCGAACATGAGCACCTGGCGTCCATGTGACCAGGTTGAGTCTGCAGTGGCGTGGAAATACGCTATCGAACGTCACGACGGCCCAACGGCGCTGATCTTCTCCCGTCAGAACCTGGCGCAGCAGGATCGTACCGCTGAGCAGCTGGCTAACGTGGCGCGTGGCGCTTACGTGCTGAAAGATAGCGCAGGCCAGCCAGAGCTGATCCTGATCGCTACCGGTTCTGAAGTGGAACTGGCGGTAGCGGCTTACGACAAACTGACTGCCGAAGGTCGCAAGGTGCGCGTGGTTTCCATGCCGTCTACCGACGCGTTCGACAAGCAGGATGCCGCTTACCGTGAAGCCGTACTGCCGAAAGCCGTTAGCGCGCGTATCGCTATCGAAGCGGGCATTGCTGACTACTGGTACAAATACACCGGCCTGAACGGCGCGGTGATTGGCATGACCAGCTTCGGCGAGTCTGCACCAGCAGAGCAGCTGTTCGCCATGTTTGGCTTCACCGTGGATAACGTAGTGGCTAAAGCGAAAGAACTGCTGTAATCCGTGATATGAAAGGCGGCAATTTGCCGCCTTTCTGCTTTCCTGTGTAATTCAGCTAATTATTCCTCCAGTAATAACCGCTTTTTGTTCAATTTTGTGATTTGGATCTAATATTCAGCAGCGAAATTGATCGCCATCATTCCCGCTATTCCTGACTTCCTTTATTCTGGCTGAAGCGTTTCAGTTGAGAGTTTATGTTAACTTTCGGCAGAGAATTTGGCTGGCAAGAATTCCCTGTACAAATGACGTCGGCTGGTTCAGTCTGGCGGCAGTCAAAAAAGGGGAATTCGGGTGCAGGGGTAATATGACCGTTCGCGTTGCTATTAATGGCTTTGGCCGCATCGGACGCAATGTACTGCGTGCATTGTACGAAACCGGACGTCGGGCTGAGATCACCGTGGTTGCCATCAATGAGCTGGCTGACGCCACGGGCATGGCGCATTTGCTGAAATATGACACCAGCCACGGCCGTTTTGCGCTGGATGTGCGTCAGGAACGCGATCTGCTGACCGTCGGTGGCGATACCATCCGTATCCTGCATCAGGCGGCGATAGCAGATCTGCCATGGCGCGAACTGAATGTGGATGTGGTGCTCGACTGCACCGGTGTCTACGGCAGCCGTGCCGATGGCGAAGCACATATCGGCGCCGGGGCGAAAAAGGTGCTGTTCTCTCACCCGGGCGGCAACGACCTGGATGCGACGGTGGTGTTTGGCGTCAACGAGCAGGCGCTGCAGGCCAGCGACTGTATCGTCTCCAACGCCTCCTGTACCACCAACTGCATTATTCCGGTGATTAAACTGCTGGATGACGCCTTTAACATTGAATCAGGCACCGTGACCACCATTCATTCCGCGATGCACGATCAGCAGGTTATCGACGCTTATCACCCGGATTTACGCCGTACCCGCGCCGCCAGCCAGTCGATCATTCCGGTTGATACGCGACTGGCCGCCGGGATTAGTCGAATTTTTCCGAAATTTAACGACCGTTTTGAAGCTATCGCAGTACGCGTACCAACGATAAATGTGACGGCGATTGATTTGAGCGTCAGCGTACGCGACGCCGTCAGCGCCAGCGAGGTTAACGCCTTGCTGCGGGATGCGTCAGAAGGGGCATTTAGTGGTATAGTTGACTATACGGAATTACCGTTAGTCTCAATTGATTTTAACCATGATCCGCACAGTGCCATTGTGGACGGCACGCAAACGCGGGTCAGCGGTCAGCACCTGATTAAGACACTGGTCTGGTGCGACAACGAATGGGGCTTTGCTAACCGAATGCTCGACACCACGTTAGCAATGGCCGCAAGCGGTTTCAGGTAAGACGCGGACTGCGTCTGGCAAAACTTATGAGAATCAACGAGAGGGTTCACCATGTCTGTAATTAAGATGACCGATCTGGATCTTGCTGGTAAGCGTGTTCTGATCCGCGCGGATTTAAACGTGCCAGTCAAAGAAGGTAAAGTGACGTCTGATGCGCGTATTCGTGCTTCTCTGCCAACCATCGAACAGGCGCTGAAACAGGGCGCGAAAGTGATGGTTACCTCTCACCTCGGTCGTCCTACAGAAGGTGAGTACAACGAAGAGTTCTCTCTGTTGCCGGTTGTTAACTACCTGAAAGACAAGCTGGGCGCTGATAACGTCAGCCTGGCGAAAGATTACCTCGATGGCGTTGAGCTGACCGCTGGCAAACTGGTGGTGCTGGAAAACGTCCGCTTTAACAAAGGCGAGAAGAAAGATGACGAAGCGCTGTCCAAAAAATACGCCGCACTGTGCGACGTGTTTGTGATGGACGCCTTCGGTACTGCGCACCGTGCGCAGGCTTCCACTCACGGCGTCGGTAAATTCGCGCCAGTCGCTTGTGCGGGTCCGCTGCTCTCTGCTGAGCTGGAAGCGCTGGGCAAAGTGATGTCCAACCCACAGCGCCCGCTGGTAGCGGTTGTCGGTGGTTCTAAAGTTTCCACTAAATTCGACGTGCTGAACTCGCTGGTGAAAATCGCGGATACCGTGATTGTTGGCGGCGGCATCGCGAACACCTTCGTGGCGATTGAGAACAACGTCGGTAAGTCACTGTATGAGCCAGACTTCGTTGAAGCGGCAAAAGGTCTGCGCGATCAGTACGGCATTCCGGTGCCGGTTGACTCCCGCGTGGGCACGGAATTCTCTGAAACTGCACCATCCACGGTGAAAAAAGTTACCGAAGTGCAGGATAACGAAGAGATTATGGACTTCGGCGACGAAACCGCTCAGGCAATGGCGAAACTGCTGAAAGAAGCCAAAACCATTCTGTGGAATGGTCCGGTTGGCGTGTTCGAGTTCCCTAACTTCCGTAAAGGCACCGAAATCATTGCTAACGCGATTGCCGATAGCGAAGCATTCTCCGTAGCTGGCGGTGGCGACACCCTGGCGGCGATCGACCTGTTTGGCATCGAAGACAAAATCTCCTACATCTCTACCGGTGGCGGTGCATTCCTCGAGTTCGTGGAAGGCAAAAAACTGCCAGCAGTAGCCATGCTGGAAGCGCGCGCTAAACAGTAATTTTCGCGGCGGAGCCTGCGGTTCCGCCTGACTTCACGCCTGCCAGCAGGCGTAACCGAACCGTTTTTTGATACGGCCAACGAAACAGGACAAAAAGCATGTCTAAAATTTTTGATTTCGTAAAACCAGGCGTTGTCACCGGTGATGACGTACAGAAAGTCTTCCAGATCGCGAAAGAGAACAAGTTCGCGCTGCCTGCCGTTAACTGTGTAGGTTCTGACTCCATTAACGCCGTGCTGGAAGCTGCTGCGAAAGTAAAAGCACCCGTTATCGTGCAGTTCTCTAACGGCGGCGCCGCGTTTATCGCGGGTAAAGGTTTCAAAACTGACAAGCCTCAGGGCGCGGCGATTGCCGGTGCTATCGCAGGCGCACATCACGTGCATCTGCTGGCCGAACAGTATGGCGTGCCGGTTATCCTGCACACCGACCACTGTGCGAAAAAACTGCTGCCGTGGATCGACGGCCTGCTGGACGCGGGTGAAAAACACTTCGCGGCGACCGGCAAACCACTGTTCTCTTCTCACATGATCGATCTGTCTGAAGAGTCTCTGGAAGAGAACATCGAAATCAGCGCCAAATACCTGGAGCGCATGTCCAAAATCAACATGACGCTGGAAATCGAACTGGGCTGCACCGGTGGTGAAGAAGATGGCGTGGACAACAGCCATATGGATGCATCAGCACTGTACACTCAGCCAGAAGATGTGGCTTACGCGTACGACGTGCTGAGCAAAATCAGCCCGCGTTTCACCATCGCGGCCTCTTTCGGCAACGTACACGGTGTTTACAAGCCAGGAAACGTGAAACTGACCCCAACCATCCTGCGTGACTCTCAGAAATACGTCAGCGAGAAATTCGGTCTGCCACATAACGCGCTGGACTTCGTGTTCCACGGCGGTTCCGGTTCTTCTGCGGCGGAAATCGAAGAGTCTATCGGTTACGGTGTGATCAAAATGAACATCGATACCGATACTCAGTGGGCTACCTGGGACGGTATTCTGCAGTACTACAAAAAGAACGAAGCCTACCTGCAGGCTCAGCTGGGCAACCCGGAAGGCGTTGATTCTCCAAACAAAAAATACTACGACCCACGTGTATGGCTGCGCAGCGCACAGTCATCCATGGTAGTGCGTCTGGAGCAGGCATTTAAAGAGCTGAACGCTGTCGACGTTCTGTAATTTAGCTGTCCGGAAAAAGGCCCTGCGGGGCCTTTTTTAATGTCTGCGCGGCAGGAAAATGTAAGGAAATTCTGCGCTTATTGGCGACGTCAGCTTTTTTTGTTTACCCTTGTGGGTGATGGATTGCCGCAATTTGCAGGCAATAGTGTTGTCATTTCCCATCGGGGATTCACTACAGGGCTGATAAATGGAAGATTTAAACGTACTTGATGGCATTAACAATGCCGGTGGCTGGCTGGTGCGCAACCAGGCGCTGCTGCTCAGCTATGCGGTAAATATCGTCGCCGCCATCGCCATCATTATTGTCGGGATGATCGTGGCGCGCATCGTCTCCAATGGTGTCAACAGAGTGCTGGTGGCGCGTGGCATTGACGCCACAGTGGCGGACTTCCTGTCGGCGCTGGTGCGCTATGGCGTGATCGCCTTTACCCTGATTGCTGCGCTGGGGCGCGTTGGTGTGCAAACCGCGTCAGTGATTGCGGTGCTCGGTGCCGCCGGGCTGGCGGTTGGTCTGGCACTGCAAGGCTCACTGTCTAACCTGGCGGCAGGCGTGCTGCTGGTGACTTTCCGTCCGTTCCGTACCGGCGAGTTTGTCGATCTCGGCGGCGTGATGGGCACGGTGCTGAATGTGCAGATCTTCTCCACCACGCTGCGTTCTGCAGATGGCAAGATGGTGGTGGTGCCCAACGGTAAAATTATCGCCGGTAATATCGTTAACTTCTCGCGCGAGCCGGTGCGCCGCAACGAGTTTATTGTTGGCGTGGCGTACGATGCCGATGTGGATGAAGTGAAACAGCTGCTGCGCGATGTGGTGGAAGCGGACAGCCGAGTACTGCAGGATCGCGGCATCCAGATCGGCCTCAATGAACTGGCGGCCTCGTCCTTAAACTTCGTGGTGCGCTGCTGGAGCAACAGCAGCGATCTGCAGGATGTTTACTGGGATCTGCTGGCGAACTTCAAGAAGGCGCTGGACAGCAAGGGGATTGGTATTCCTTATCCGCAAATGGATGTGCACCTGCACCACAATAAAACACCGCAGCAACAGGCGGACGCAGAGTAACAACACACACCATGGCGGACACCTGTCCGCCATTAGTTTATCTGATACAGCATTAATTATTTCAATTTCCGCTAATAATTCCGCCGATATACACTTGCCCGCAGAATGACTAATGATGAGGGCGTTTCAGGTGTTTTCAGTTTACTTTCAGGGCGTTGCGCTGGGCGCGGCGTTAATATTACCGCTCGGTCCACAGAATGCTTTTGTGATGAATCAGGGTGTGCGACGCCAGTATCATCTGATGACCGCCGGACTCTGCTCGCTGAGCGATATTGTGCTGATTTGCGCCGGTGTATTTGGTGGCAGCGCGTTGCTGAATCAGTCACCGCTGCTGCTCAATCTGGTTACCTGGGGCGGTGTGGCATTCCTGCTGTGGTATGGCTGGGGCGCGCTGCGTAATGCGTTTAGCGGCGATATTGAGATGGCGTCCGAAGTGGTGATGCAGCACAGCCGCTGGCGCATTATTGCCACCATGATGGCAGTGACCTGGCTCAACCCGCATGTTTATCTCGATACCTTTGTGGTGCTCGGCAGCCTTGGCGGTCAGTTGCCGCAGGAGGCGCGCTATTGGTTCGCGCTGGGCACCATCAGCGCATCACTGGTGTGGTTCTTTGGGCTGGCGCTGCTGGCCGCCTGGCTGTCGCCTGTGCTGCGTACCGGTAAGGCACAGCGCATTATTAACCTGCTGGTTGGCTTAGTGATGTGGTTTATCGCCTTTAAGCTGGCGCAACAAGGACTCGCGGGCTTTGCGTAAATCTTCGTATAAGCAGGCGAATCTCCCGAACTTTTGCCACAATCAAAACTCAGAACATCACGTATACAGGCGCGTTGCGCCCTGCGTTATGCTGGCTTGTGTTTAATTGTCTTCAGGGAGGACTTCAGGTGAAATTGAAAGCGCTGGCGCTGGCCGCCATGATGGGAACCGCCACTTTACCTCTGTTTGCTCAGGCCGCTGAGTTGCCTGAGGGGCCACATGTGGTCACTTCCGGGCAGGCGAGTGTCGATGCCGCGCCGGATATCGCCACGCTGGCGATTGAGGTTAATGTGTCGGCAAAAGATGCGGCGGAAGCCAAGAAACAGGCGGACAGCCGTGTGCAGCAATACTTCGATCTGCTGCAGAAGAATGGTATTGAGAAGAAAGATATTAATGCCGCCAACCTGCGTACCCAGCCGGAATACGATTACACCAAAGAGGGGAAATCGGTGCTGAAAGGGTATCAGGCGGTGCGTCAGGTGCAGGTCACCGTGCGCCAGCTGGATAAGTTAAACGATCTGCTGGACGGCGCGCTGAAATCGGGTCTGAACGAGATTCGTTCGGTGGAGCTGGGCGTGGCGAATCCGGATACCTATAAGGATCAGGCGCGTAAGGCGGCGATCGATAATGCGACGAAGCAGGCTGCCGCGCTGGCGGAAGGCTTTAACGCCAAGCTGGGGCCGGTCTACAGCATCCGTTACCATGTCGCTAACTATCAGCCGATGCCGGTGGCGCGCATGTTTAAAACCGCTGAGGCGGCGCCAATGACCTCGGCGGCGCAGACCTACGAACAGCAGAGCATTCACTTTGATGATCAGGTGGATGTGGTGTTTGAGATCCAGCGTAATCCGTAACAAAACACCAGGCCGGAAATTCCGGCCTGAGATGGATGACGAACTCCAGACAGTGAAAGGCGATGTTGCTGCAATCTTTCCTCTGCTTCGACTACGGCCGTCATCTCTGCTTTTGTTATTCCGTACCCTGCCTTAACACCCGATGTCCATGAGACAACAGCGCATCAGTCACCCGGCGCATCAGACGGCTTTCTGGCGCAAAGCGATGCCAGTACAGCATCCGGCGCTGCAGCAGTCCCGGCGTCAGATCAATCAGCTCACCACTCGCCAGTTCCTTTTCAATCTGCAGATGCGGGATCATACAGCAGGTCGAACCCTGCCGTGCCAGCTGCACAAAGGCTTCCGACGAGTTAACGATATGGCAGGGTACGCTGCCCGGCGACAAATCGAAGTTCTGCTGCAAAAACGCCTGATGCATATCATCAAGATGGTCGAAGGCGACCGCAGGCGCTTTCAGCAGCGCGGAACGGGTGACGCCGTTCGGGAAGTAGCGATCGGCAAACTCCTTTGAACCGACAAACAGATAGTCAAGCGCGCCCAGTTGATCCACCAGGCAGCTTGGCAGCGGTTGCGGCTGAATGGAGACTGCGCCAACCACCTCACCACGCCGCAGACGCTCCTGGGTACGCGTTTCATCTTCCACCTGCAGATTGAGGCGAACAGGGGAGTCGGCCAGCACATCTTTCAGCGCCGGCAGCAGCCAGGTTGCCAGACTGTCGGCGTTTACCGCCAGCGACAGCAGCAGCGGAGTCGTGGCGCCACCCTGTTCATCGCCCAGCCACTCCTCTTCCAGCAACTCCACCTGATGCAGCAGCGCCAGCAGCTTTTGCCCCTGCTCAGTCGGGCGCGGGGGGACGGTGCGTACCAGCAGCGGCTGGCCAAACATATTTTCCAGTTGCTTAATTCGCTGTGACACCGCGGACTGAGTAATACATAACTTTTGTGCCGCGCGCTCAAAGCCGCGCTCACGGATCACCGCATCCAGCGCCTGAAGCGTTCTGTAGTCCGGGCGTTTCATTGTGGTTGTCTTCTCCTTCAGGTGGCATGCCAGCACTATGCCACAAAAACTGGCTTTTGCCCTGAACTAAGCGATCAATCTATACTAGGGCACACCGATGCAGCTGAGGCTTCAAACATATCATGACGCAGGATGAACTGAAAAAAGCAGTTGGCTGGGCCGCACTGAAATACGTACAGCCCGGAACCGTAGTAGGTGTTGGCACCGGCTCGACCGCCTCACACTTTATTGATGCACTCGCCACTATGAAGGACCAGATTGAGGGGGCGGTTTCCAGCTCTGAAGCCTCAACCGCCAAGCTGCTCAGCTTAGGCATTGATGTATTCGATCTTAACAAAGTAGACTCGCTGGCGATTTACGTTGATGGTGCCGATGAGATCAACCCGCAGATGCATATGATTAAAGGCGGCGGCGCAGCCCTGACGCGCGAGAAGATTGTCGCCGCGGTCGCGGAGAAATTTATTTGTATTGCTGATGCCTCAAAACAGGTCGATGTACTCGGTAAGTTTCCGCTGCCGGTGGAAGTGATCCCGATGGCGCGCGCCCACGTCACCCGTGAACTGGTGAAACTGGGGGGCCTGCCGCAGTACCGTGAGAATGTGGTGACCGATAACGGCAACATTATTCTTGATGTGCAGAATCTGCAGATTTTTGATCCGGTTGCGCTGGAAATCGCGATTAACGCCATTCCTGGCGTGGTGACCGTCGGCCTGTTCGCCAGCCGTGGCGCAGATGTAGCGTTGATTGGCACACCTGATGGCGTTAAAACTATCGAAAAATGATCTGTCCGGCGCGGCGACGCCGGTAGTTATTTACTGCTAAAAAATATCTTTTCTTCAACAGGTTAAATTTGGTGACTTATGTCACATAAGTTTGGCCTGTTGCACCTTCATTCTGTGCGGGTGGGGCGAATCGCTATAATCTGTTGCATTGTGCTGTCTGACGATGCCGCCGTGCTGGGGGGAAGGCAATCGTTTGTATTGCCGCCAGCGTATTTTTTGATATTTTGACAGAAGGCTGGCTTATACCCCGGGGTATATCAGTTACATCTGAAGTCTGCAAAATTAAGGTCGGGAAATGGCAAAGGTATCACTGGAGAAAGACAAGATTAAATTCCTGCTGGTGGAAGGTGTTCACCAGAGCGCGCTGGAAAACCTGCGTGCGTCAGGCTATACCAACATCGAATTCCATAAAGGCGCGCTGGACAGCGAAGCGCTGAAGGAATCCATCCGCGATGCGCACTTCGTTGGCATCCGATCGCGTACTCACCTGACCGAAGAGATTTTCGCTGCGGCGGAAAAACTGGTAGCAGTAGGCTGCTTCTGTATCGGTACCAACCAGGTCGAGCTGAGCGCGGCAGCGAAACGCGGGATCCCGGTGTTCAATGCGCCTTTCTCCAATACCCGATCCGTTGCCGAACTGGTAATTGGCGAGCTGCTGCTGCTGCTGCGTGGTATTCCGGAAGCGAACGCCAAAGCGCACCGTGGTGTGTGGAACAAACTGGCGGTGGGTTCTTACGAAGCGCGCGGTAAAAAGCTGGGTATCATTGGCTACGGTCATATCGGTATGCAGCTGGGCGTGCTGGCGGAAAGCCTTGGCATGCACGTGTTCTTCTATGATATCGAAAACAAACTGCCGCTGGGTAACGCGACTCAGGTGCGTCATCTCTCCGATCTGCTGAACATGAGCGACGTGGTCAGCCTGCATGTGCCGGAAACTGACTCCACGCAGAATATGATTGGCGGCAAAGAACTGGCGCTGATGAAGCCGGGTTCACTGCTGATCAACGCCTCACGCGGAACCGTGGTCGATATCCCGGCGCTGTGCGCGGCGCTGAAAGATAAGCATCTGGCAGGAGCCGCAATTGACGTGTTCCCGACCGAGCCGGCAACCAACAGCGATCCATTCAACTCGCCGCTGTGTGAGTTCGATAACGTGATCCTGACGCCGCATATTGGTGGTTCCACGCAGGAAGCGCAGGAAAATATCGGTATTGAAGTGGCGGGTAAACTGGCGAAATATTCAGATAACGGTTCAACACTGACATCGGTTAACTTCCCGGAAGTGTCGCTGCCACTGCATGGCGATCGCGTCAGCCGTTTACTGCATATCCATGAAAACCGTCCTGGCGTGCTGACGGCGATTAACCAGATCTTCACCGAGCAGGGCATCAACATTGCCGCTCAGTATCTGCAGACCACGCCGCAGATGGGTTATGTAGTGATTGATATCGATGCTGAGAAAGATGTGGCGGATAAAGCGCTGCAGCTGATGAAGGCCATTCCTGGCACCATTCGCGCACGTCTGCTGTACTAATCCTCTCTCCATGAGTAAAAAGGGAGCCAGCAGGCTCCCTTAATTATTTCCACTGCCACAACTGGCCCGGCGTAATCATCGCCGACAGTGGCACATCCCACTGCGCCACCGGTAATTGTTCCACCTGCTGACAGTCATGTGCGAAACCGATCAGCTGCATTTGATACTGCTGCCAGTTCTGCAACGTGCGGTCGTAAAAACCCCCGCCCATTCCCAGCCGGTTGCCGTCAGCATCAAAGGCCACCAGCGGCATCAGCATTACATCCAGCTCGCTGAGCGGCAGCAGATGGCGGACATCCAGCGGTGGCTCGGGAATGCGCAGCCGATTTGGCTGTAACTCAGTGTTTTCATCGTAGCGCAGAAACATCAGCTGACCACGGGCAAAAGGGTGCAGCACCGGCAGGTACACCTGCTTTTTTTGCTGCCACAGTTTGGCAATCAGCGGACGGGTATTCAGCTCACCATCGACGGAGAGAAACAGGGCGAGAGTATTGGCCTGACGAATGGGGGCGAAATTTAGTGCGTGTTCAGCAGCCAGTTCGGCAGCCTGCTGTTGTTGTTCGTCGCTGAGAGCACGGCGCAGATGGCGCACATGGTTACGAATATCCTGACGATCAAACAGTGAGAAAGATGTCATAGGGAACTCGTGATGGCTGGTATGGCTGCCCGCAGGCAGAAACGGTCTGGCCGTTATAAGAGAAGGGGATCTCCGAGATGCCGCCGCAGGCTGTAACCCTTGAACCCTTGGTTCAAGGTGAGTATGCCGTCGCAACCATCAGGCTTCTCGGACGAACCGAGCATGCTCACAGGTAACGGAGCGTCACACTCTGTTAGTACTAAATATCGGCTCAGGGGACTGGCCCGCTTGCAAACATCTCAGAGAAAATTTACTTCACCGTCACTGTACCACAGTTAACCATGAAGTGTTATTCGAACTTTGCACCCTGGCGATCAGTTATGCGACCTTGCTCAAGTAATGCCTGCTCAATGGTCTGCTGTAACATGCGAATGCGTTGTTCCATGTTGGCGGCGTAGTCACGTGTTTTGACTTTTTCCTGCGCCAGTTCATGACAAATATTCAACGCGGCAATGAACACCAGTTGCTCGGTATTTGTGACTCTAGTGCGAACTTTTAAATCTTGCAACCGTTGATTCAGGTCTTCTGCCGCCATGTTCAGCGCATCTTGCTGTTCAGGCGGACAATTTACCCGTAGTGAACGGCCAAAAATTTGAATATCTACCGGTTGTGCAGACATGCCACCTTCCTGACTGATTACTGCGCCCGCAAATTCACCCTTACCACTCAAAGGCTTGGGAGGGGCGCCACTATAGCTACCCTAAAGAGAAGAAACAAGCCCTTTCTGGAATCGCCAGGGCACCTGGTGGTAGCATAACACGAACTTATCCTGTCAACGACGATGAATGCGTATGTCTATCCAGAACTCTATACCGGGCTATGACGCTCTGGCCTCAGCACTAACACAACAGGGCGTCGGTATGACGCCAGCAGAGATGCACGGTTTAATCAGCGGAATACTCTGCGGTGGTAATCAGGATCGCAGCTGGCAGACGCTGGTGCATGACCTGACTAACGAAGGCATGGCCTTCTCGCAGACGCTGGCGCAACCGCTGCAGCAACTGCACCAGGGCATTCTCGGCGCGCTGGAAGATGATGACTTCCTGTTCCAGCTGTTCCTGCCTGATGACGACAGCACGGTATTTGACCGTGCCGACGCACTGGCAGGCTGGGTGAACCACTTCCTGCTGGGACTGGGCGTGACGCAGCCGAAACTGGACAAAGTCACCGGCGAAGCAGGCGAAGCGATTGACGACCTGCGCACCATTGCCCAGCTCGGCTATGACGAAGATGAAGATCAGGAAGAGCTGGAGCAGTCGCTGGAAGAGGTGATTGAGTACGTGCGCGTCGCGGCGCTGCTGTGCCATGAAACCTTTACCCGCCCGACGCCGACGGCGGTTGAGATCAAGAAACCGACCTTACACTAAACTTATTATCGGTAGTATTGCAGGCCATCCGCGCCACTCATATTCAACAGGGAGCCGTATTGTGGTTAATCTTTCCGCGTTTTTGCAGCGCCGTCAGGCACTGTTAGCCAAAATGGCGCCGGGCAGTGCGGCGGTGATTTTCGCCGCGCCCGAAGCCACCCGCAGCAACGACAGCGAGTACCCTTATCGCCAGAACAGCGATTTCTGGTACTTCACTGGCTTTAACGAGCCGGAAGCGGCGCTGGTGCTGATTAAAAGCGATGAGACGCACAACCACAGCGTGCTATTTAACCGCGTGCGCGACAAAAGCGCCGAGACCTGGTTTGGCCGTCGTCTTGGTCAGGACGCGGCGCCGGAAAAACTGGGCGTCGATCGCGCGCTGCCGTGGGACGATATCCGCCAGCAACTGCATCTGCTGCTGAATGGTCTGGACGTGGTGTACCACGCGCAGGGTCTGTATAACGAAGCGGACCAAATCGTCTTTGACGCGCTGGAGAAACTGCGCCGCGGCTTCCGGCAAAACCTCAGCGCTCCTGCGACACTGACGGACTGGCGTCCGTGGGTGCATGAGATGCGCCTGTTTAAGTCAACGGAAGAGCTGGAGATTCTGCGTCAGGCGGGAAAAATCAGCGCGCTGGCGCATACCCGCGCGATGCAAAAAGCCCGTCCCGGCATGTACGAATTTCAGCTGGAAGGGGAAATTCAGCACGAATTTAACCGCCATGGTGCGCGCTTCCCGTCTTACAACACCATTGTTGGCGGCGGTGAAAACGGCTGCATTCTGCACTACACCGAAAATGAATCACCATTGCGCGATGGCGATCTGGTGCTGATTGACGCCGGTTGCGAGTTCCATGGCTACGCAGGCGATATCACGCGCACCTTCCCGGTGAATGGTAAATTCAGCGCGCCACAGCGGGCGATTTACGACATTGTGCTGGCATCGTTGTATCGTGCGCTGGAGCTGTTCCGCCCGGGTACCAGCATTCGTGAGGTGAATGAAGAAGTGGTGCGCATTATGGTCACCGGGCTGGTGAAGCTGGGGGTGATGAAAGGCGAAGTCGAACAGCTGATTGCTGATAACGCCCACCGCGAATTCTATATGCATGGCCTGAGTCACTGGCTGGGGCTGGATGTGCATGATGTTGGTCACTACGGCACGGCTGACCGCAGCCGTACCCTCGAAGCGGGTATGGTGCTGACGGTGGAGCCGGGGCTGTATATCGCACCGGATGCCGATGTGCCGGCGGAGTACCGTGGTATTGGCGTGCGTATCGAGGACGATATTGTGATCACCGCTGACGGTAACGAAAATCTGACCGACAGCGTGGTGAAAGACGCGGAGGCGATCGAAGCGCTGATGGCGGCGGCAAACGCGCGATGAGTATTATTATTGCCGGTGGCGGCATGACTGGCGCCACCCTGGCGCTGGCGATTTCCCACCTGTCACAAGGCCAGTTGCCGGTGACGCTGATTGAAGCCACTGCGCCGGGCGAACGCGGGCATCCGGGTTATGATGGCCGCGCCATCGCGCTGGCGGAAGGCACCTGCCAGCAGCTGGCGGCGATCAATCTGTGGCCTGCGTTGCGTGATTGCGCCACGCCGATTACCCATGTGCATGTCAGCGACCGCGGGCATGCCGGATTTGTGACGCTGAATGCTGAAGATTATGGCGTGGCGGCGCTGGGTAACGTGGTGGAGCTGCACGATGTCGGCCAGCGCCTGTTTGCGCTGTTGAAACGCGCGCCAGGCGTCACGCTGCGTTGTCCGGCTAAGGTGAATCATGTCAGCCGCAGCCAGCAGCAGGTCACCGTCACACTCGACAGTGGTGAACAGCTGGAGGGCGCGCTGCTGGTGGCCGCGGATGGCGCACGTTCACCGCTGGCGGCGTCGTGCGGCATCCAGTGGCAAACTGACGATTACCAGCAGATAGCGGTGATCGCCAACGTCTCCACCCAGCTGCCGCACCACGGCCGCGCCTTTGAACGCTTTACTCAATATGGCCCGCTGGCATTGCTGCCGATGTCCGCCGGACGCTGTTCGCTGGTCTGGTGTCACCCGCGTGAGCAGCAGGCGCAGGTGGACAGCTGGAGCGACGACGAATTCTTACGTCAGTTGCAAAGCGCATTTGGCTGGCGACTGGGCAAATTTACTCAGGTGGGGCAGCGCGTCAGCTATCCGCTGGCGCTGCAAACCGCCACGCAGCATATTAACCATCGCCTGGCGCTGGTGGGCAATGCTGCGCAAACACTGCATCCGATTGCCGGCCAGGGATTTAACCTCGGCTTGCGTGATGTAATGTCGCTGGCGGAAACGCTGGCGACGGCACAGCGCCAGCAGCAGGATGTCGGCGCTTTTGCGGTGCTGCAACACTATCAGCAGCGTCGCCAGCCGGATCGGCAGACCACCATCGGCATCACCGATGGTCTGGTGCGCCTGTTCGCCAACCGCTATGCGCCGCTGGTGGTGGGACGCAGTCTCGGCCTGATGGCAATGGACAATTTACCGCTGATGCGCAACCTGCTGGCCGAACGTACGCTCGGCTGGGTGAAGCGTTGATAAGAGGATTTTCATGCAAACATATGACGTAGTGATCGCCGGTGGCGGTATGGTTGGCCTGGCGGTGGCGTGCGGCTTGCAGGGCAGCGGTTTACGGATTGCGGTACTGGAAAAAGCACCGCCGCAGGAGAGCGACGTCGCTGCGCCGCCAGCGCTGCGTGTATCAGCGATTAACGCCGCCAGCGAACGCCTGCTGCAGCATCTTGACGTCTGGTCAGCGATTCTCGCACTGCGCGCCAGCCCTTACCATGGTATGCAGGTGTGGGATCGCGACAGTTTCGGCAATATCGCCTTTGATGATGAACAGCAGGGATTGTCGCACCTCGGCCATATTATCGAAAATCAGGTGATTCACCAGGCGCTGTGGCAAAAAGCCAGCCAGCACAGTGATATCACGCTGATTGCCCCCGCTCAGCTGCAGCAGGTGGCGTTTGGCGACAACGAAGCGTTTGTGACGCTGGAAGATGGCACGATGATGAGCGCACGCCTGCTGGTGGCCGCCGATGGCGCCAACTCCTGGCTGCGTAACAAAGCTGATATCCCGCTGGCGTTCTGGGACTATGAACACCATGCACTGGTAGCCAACATCCGTACTGAACAGCCGCATGACGCCGTGGCGCGCCAGGTATTTCATGGCGACGGGATTCTGGCGTTTCTGCCGCTCAGCGATCCGCACCTTTGCTCAATTGTCTGGTCGGTCGCGCCGCAGGAGGCTAGCCGCCTGCAATCGATGCCTGCCGAACTGTTCAATCAGCAGCTGTCGGTGGCGTTTGATATGCGCATGGGACTGTGCAGCGTGGAGAGCGAGCGCCAGACCTTTCCGCTGATGGGGCGTTACGCGCGCAATTTTGCCGCGCACCGTCTGGCGCTGGTGGGCGATGCCGCGCACACCATTCATCCGCTGGCCGGGCAGGGCGTTAACCTCGGATTTATGGATGCAGCGGAGCTGATTGGCGAGATTAAGCGCCTGCACCAGCAGGGGAAAGATATCGGCCAGCATCTCTATCTGCGGCGCTACGAGCGCAGCAGAAAGCACAGCGCTGCCGTGATGCTGGCAAGCATGCAGGGCTTCCGCGAACTGTTTGCGGGCGATAACCCGGCGAAAAAACTGCTGCGTGATGTCGGACTGAAACTGGCCGACGCGCTGCCGGGCGTGAAATCGCGTTTGCTGAAGCAGGCGATGGGGCTGCACGACCTGCCTGAATGGCTGAAATAATTGCCCTTCCTGAATCCTGCGGCTGAGCAGGATTCAGGTCACCCCCACAGATAAATCATTGAGTTCGATTTTTCTGGCGCCCCTTTCTCTGATCCCACATTCTTCAGGCACTTCAGGCACTTCAGGCACTTCAGGCACTTCAGGCACTTCAGGCACTTCAGGCACTTCAGGCACTTCAGGCACTTCAGGCAATTCAGGTACTGCAGGTACTTCAGGCATTTCAGGTACTGCAGGTACTTCAGGCATTTCAGGCATTTCAGGCACTTCAGGCACTTCAGGTACTTCAGGCGCCTGAGGTGCTTCAGTTGCTGCAGCGACGCTGTTCTGCCCCTTCCCCCGCGATGCGGGGGAAGGCTGGGATGGGGGAGCAAACGACTCAGATCCTCTGCCTCCTGCTCCCCCTCCCTAACCCTCCCCCATTTTATGGGGGAGGGGACACGATTGCGTTCGCCTGCATGAAATGGCGAAAGAACCTGCCGGCTGACGCCAGTAAGAACCGTTTAACCCTGCCGGCTGATGCCACTAAAAACCGTTTAACCTTGTCCCAGATGCGCAAAGTACCTCCTGTCCGCCATTGCCCCATTTTGGTGCGCATTTGAAATATTCTAATTTTACCCGCCAGTTGGCATTACTTTTTTTCATGTATAACGCTTTTTTACGAAGTCGTTTTTTATCCCGCGATAACCGTTCACTGACTATTAATCTGACCGGTTATCATTTTTATATTCATTGTGTGCGTCGGTGCGCGGTTTTTTAGTGAAAAACTCTGCATAGTCTTTCTGCCTCGTCATTGTGCAACCTCGCTTCGCCCTCGTATAGCTTATGGTTAATACGCACATTCAGTGGTAACTTCAGGTAAAGGTAACGTTTGCGTCGCTCCGTTTGCCGCACATGCGCGCGAATCGACGAACTACTCGCTCAGGCACAGGACAGATATGACTCAGCAGACTCCTTTGTTCGAACAACACCAACACTGCGGCGCCCGCATGGTGGATTTTCATGGCTGGATGATGCCGCTGCATTACGGTTCACAGCTGGATGAACATCACGCGGTACGCACTGATGCCGGTATGTTTGATGTTTCCCATATGACCATTGTCGATCTCCGTGGCGCACGCACCCGCGAATTCCTGCGCTACCTGCTGGCGAACGACGTCGCCAAACTCACCCAACCCGGCAAAGCGCTCTACACCGGCATGCTGAATGCGTCCGGTGGCGTAATCGACGATCTGATTGTTTACTTTATGAGCGAAGAGTACTTCCGTCTGGTGGTTAACTCTGCAACGCGGGAAAAAGATCTGGCGTGGATCCGCGAGCACGCCGCGCCTTACGGTGTTGAACTGCAGGAACGTGACGATCTGGCATTGATCGCGATCCAGGGACCGAATGCACAACAAAAAACGCAGAGCCTGCTGGATGATGCGCAGCGCCAGGCCGTTGCCGGTATGAAACCCTTCTTCGGCGTGCAGGCGGGCGAACTGTTTATCGCCACCACCGGTTATACCGGCGAAGCGGGCTACGAAATCGCCCTGCCAGCCGCTCAGGCGGCGGATTTCTGGCAACAGCTGCTGGCGGCAGGCGTGAAACCGGCGGGCCTCGGCGCGCGCGACACTCTGCGGCTCGAAGCGGGTATGAATCTCTACGGCCAGGAGATGGATGAAACCATTTCCCCGCTGGCCGCCAATATGGGCTGGACAGTGAGCTGGGAACCGGCGGATCGCCAGTTTATCGGCCGTGATGCGCTGGAGAACCAGCGGGAAAAAGGCGGCGAAAAGCTGGTGGGTCTGGTCATGACCGAAAAAGGCGTACTGCGCAACGAACTGCCGGTGCGTTTCAGCGATGAAGCCGGCAACGTCCACGAAGGTGTGATCACCAGCGGATCGTTCTCGCCGACGCTGGGCTACAGCATCGCGCTGGCGCGTGTGCCGGAAGGCATCGGCGAGCAGGCGATTGTGCAAATCCGTAACCGCGAAATGCCGGTGCGGGTAACGAAACCCATTTTTGTGCGCGCCGGTAAAGCGGTCGCGTTGTAATCCCTTTATTTTTCTGGAGACTGTGGCCAATGAGCAATGTGCCAAATGAACTGAAATACCGTGACAGCCACGAGTGGGTGCGCAAAGAAGCGGACGGCAGCTTTACCGTGGGCATCACCGAACATGCACAGGAACTGCTGGGCGACATGGTGTTTGTTGACCTGCCGGAAGTGGGCGCGACCTTTGCTGCCGGTGATGACTGCGCGGTGGCTGAATCCGTGAAAGCAGCATCCGATATTTACGCGCCACTGAGCGGCGAAATTATTGCCGTTAACAGCGAGCTGGAGAGTTCACCAGAGCTGGTGAACAGTGAGCCATACGGCGACGGCTGGTTGTTTAAAATCAAGGCCAGCGACGAATCTGAACTGGATTCGATGCTGGATGCTGATGGCTATAAAGCCTCAATCGAGGAATAGTCCGCTGATACGCCTTCCGCCGCCGTGCGGTGGAAGGCCGGGAGGGAGGAAATCACGACGCTGTGTTTCCCCCTCCCTGACCCTCCCCCCGCACGCCGGGGAGGCGATTTCCCCTTTCAATGCCCGATGCAGGATTTACCGCTAATGACTCAGACTCTCAGCCAGCTTGAACACACCGGTGCGTTTATCGAGCGCCATATCGGTCCATCGCAGGAGCAGCAGCAGACCATGCTGGATGCCATTGGCGCCAGCTCACTGCGCGAACTGATCACCTCGATTGTGCCTGCCGACATTCAGTTACCCAGCCCGCCCGCGATTGGCGATGCGCTGACTGAACATCAGGCGCTGGCGGAGCTGAAAGCCATTGCCAGCCAGAACCAGCTGTATAAATCCTACATCGGCATGGGCTACACCCCGGTGTTAACCCCGCCAGTGATCCTGCGCAATATGCTGGAAAATCCTGGCTGGTATACCGCTTATACGCCGTATCAGCCGGAAGTGTCACAGGGACGTCTCGAGGCGCTGCTCAACTTCCAGACCCTGACGCTGGATCTGACGGGTCTCGATATCGCCTCGGCCTCGCTGCTGGATGAAGCTACCGCGGCAGCGGAAGCGATGGCGATGGCCAAACGCGTCAGCAAGCTGAAAAACGCCAATAAATTCTTTGTCGCCGATGATATCCATCCGCAGACGCTCGATGTGGTGCGTACCCGCGCGGAAACCTTTGGTTTTGAAGTACTGGTGGATAGCGCGGAAAAAGTGCTGGATCATCAGGAACTGTTCGGCGTGTTGCTGCAACAGGTGGGCACCACGGGTGAAGTGCATGACTACCGCGCACTGATTGCTGAACTCAACCAGCGCAAAGTGGTGGTCAGCGTCGCTGCAGACTTTATGTCACTGGTGCTGCTGGACGCGCCAGGCAAGCAGGGTGCGGATATTGTCTTCGGCTCTGCGCAGCGTTTTGGCGTGCCGATGGGTTACGGCGGGCCGCATGCTGCGTTCTTTGCCGCCCGCGACGAACACAAACGCTCAATGCCGGGCCGTATTATCGGCGTCTCACGCGATGCTGCAGGGAATACTGCGCTGCGTATGGCGATGCAGACTCGTGAACAACATATCCGCCGCGAAAAAGCCAACTCCAATATCTGTACCTCGCAGGTGCTGCTGGCGAATATCGCTGGTCTGTATGCGGTCTACCATGGCCCGGCGGGACTGCAGCGCATTGCCGGACGTATCCATCGCCTGACAGATATTCTGGCGGCGGGCCTGCAACAGGGCGGCCTGACGCTGCGTCACCAGCGCTGGTTCGACACCCTTACGGTCGAAGTAACTGACAAAGCGGCGGTGCTGGCGCGTGCGCTGAGTTTTGGCGTCAACCTGCGTACCGATATCCATCACGCGGTAGGGATTACGCTGGATGAAACCACCAGCCGCGACGATGTGGCGGCGCTGCTGGCGATCCTGCTGGGTGACGAGCACGGACTGGATATCGACGCGCTGGATGCCCGGATCGTCGCGAACGACGCTTCACTGCCTGCTGCGCTGCTGCGTCAGGATGCGATCCTCACTCATCCGGTGTTTAACCGTTACCACAGCGAAACCGAGATGATGCGCTATATGCACAGTCTCGAACGCAAAGATCTGGCGCTGAATCAGGCGATGATCCCGCTGGGTTCCTGCACCATGAAACTCAACGCTGCCGCCGAGATGATCCCGATTACCTGGCCGGAATTCGCCGGACTGCATCCGTTCTGCCCGGCGGAACAGGCAGGCGGTTACCTGCAGATGATCGGCCAGCTGTCGCAGTGGCTGGTACAACTGACGGGTTATGACGCGCTTTGTATGCAGCCAAACTCCGGCGCACAGGGCGAGTATGCCGGACTGCTGGCGATCCGTCGTTACCATGAAAGCCGTAATGAAGCAGGACGCCATATCTGCCTGATCCCGAGTTCCGCCCACGGCACTAACCCGGCCTCGGCACAGATGGCTGGCATGAGCGTAGTGGTGGTGGCCTGTGATAAACAGGGCAACATTGACCTGCACGATCTGCGTGAGAAAGCGGAACAGGCGGGCGAGCAGCTCTCCTGCATTATGGTCACCTATCCGTCTACCCATGGCGTGTATGAAGAGACGATCCGCGAAGTGTGTCAGATCGTCCATCAGTTTGGCGGCCAGGTGTACCTCGACGGCGCGAACATGAACGCGCAGGTGGGCATCACCACGCCAGGTTATATTGGCGCGGATGTGTCGCATCTCAACCTGCATAAAACCTTCTGTATTCCGCACGGCGGCGGCGGCCCGGGGATGGGACCGATTGGCGTGAAAGCGCATCTGGCGCCGTTTGTGCCGGGTCACAGCGTGGTGCAGATTGATGGCATGCTGACGCAGCAGGGTGCGGTGTCTGCAGCGCCATTTGGCAGCGCCTCGATTCTGCCGATCAGCTGGATGTATATCCGCATGATGGGTGCGGAAGGGCTGAAGCAGGCCAGTTCAGTAGCGATCCTCAATGCTAACTATATCGCCCGTCGTCTGCAGTCGGCGTATCCGGTGCTGTACAGCGGCCGCGATGGTCGCGTGGCGCACGAATGTATTCTGGATATTCGTCCGCTGAAAGAGCAGACCGGTATCAGCGAACTGGATATCGCCAAACGTCTGATTGATTATGGTTTTCACGCGCCGACGATGTCGTTCCCGGTGGCGGGGACGCTGATGGTGGAGCCAACCGAGTCAGAGAGCAAACTGGAGCTGGATCGCTTTATCGATGCCATGCTGGCGATTCGTATGGAGATCGATCGTGTGGCTGACGGCGAGTGGCCGGCTGAAGATAACCCGCTGGTGAATGCGCCGCATACGCAAAAAGAGATCGTGGGTGAGTGGGCGCATCCGTACAGTCGTGAACTGGCGGTGTTCCCGGCGGGGAGCGACAATAAATACTGGCCGACAGTGAAACGCCTCGATGACGTGTTTGGCGACCGTAACCTGTTCTGCTCCTGTGTGCCGATGTCTGAATATCAGTAATGACTGAACTGTCCCCTCCCTCACTTTATGAGGACGATCGCTGCACGCTTTTATGAGGGGACCTCTGCACTGTCCATGCCTCCTTTTATGAGGGGACCTCTGCACTGTCCATGCCCCCTTTTATGAGGGGATCTCTGCACTGTCCATGCCCCCTTTTATGAGGGGATCTCTGCACTGTCCATGCCCCCTTTTATGAGGGGATCTCTGCACTATCCCCTCCCCCATAAAATGGGGGAGGGTTAGGGAGGGGGAGCAAGTGGCACAGGAGCCAGCTGGCAGAGGAACCGAGTCGCCAGCTCCCCCATCCCAGCCTTCCCCCGCATTGCGGGGGAAGGAGCCGTCCGTGCATATTTGCCGCCAGCGCCGCTCACCCGTTTGAAATATTAAATTTCAGCTTACACCTGTACACTGAAAAGATACTCAGTTAGGCTGTGTGCAATTATGCAGCAGTTCCTGACGGGAGAATCTGGTTCTATGACGAATAACGCGCTGGCGATAAAAAGCTATTCCCTGGCGGAAGAGATCGCCAACAGCATCAGCCACGGTATCGGCTGTATCTTCGGCATTATCGGTCTGGTGCTGCTGATCGATCAGGCGCTGGATATGCGCGCGGGCGCGATGGCGATTACCAGCTACAGCATCTATGGCGGCAGTATGATTCTGCTGTTTCTTGCCTCCACGCTGTACCACGCGATTCCCCATCAGCGAGCGAAATACTGGCTGAAAAAGCTCGATCACTGCGCTATCTATCTGCTGATTGCCGGAACCTACACGCCGTTTCTGCTGGTGGGGTTAAAATCGCCGCTGGCGCACTGGCTGATGGGAGTGATCTGGAGCCTGGCGCTGGTGGGCGTTGTGTTTAAGCTGCTGTTTGCGCATCGCTTTAAAGCGCTGTCGCTGACCACTTATCTGCTGATGGGCTGGCTGTCGCTGATTGTCATCTACCAGCTGGCGGTGACACTGCCAGCGGGTGGCGTATGGCTGCTGGCGGCGGGCGGTATTGTCTATAGCTTAGGGGTGATCTTCTACGCCTCGCAGCGTATTCCCTACAGTCACGCCATCTGGCACGGGTTTGTGCTGGGCGGCTGCCTGTGCCACTTTGTGGCGATCTACTTTTATGTGATCTGAGCGCGACGAACAGATGATGTGCGGGCACCGTAAAGTGCCCGCCTGAAAAGGATCAATCGAGGGTATAAGGCAGCGGCTGCACGCTCAGTTTGCCGCCTTCATCGCCCTGCACGCGCAGCACGCTGTCAGCTTCCAGATCGTTGTTCAGCACCACCTGCACCCAGACCTCGCCATTATCCAGCTGAATCGCCGCCAGTACCGTACCGGTGCGACGCCAGTTGTCACCCAGTTTCAGCTCCAGTGCATCGCCCGCAGCAGGTACCCGACTGGCGCTGCCAGCCAGCCAGTACAGCGCACGTTTATTGGCGCCGCGGAATTTAGCACGCGCCACCATCTCCTGGCCGGTGTAGCAGCCCTTCTTAAAGCTGATGGCGTCCAGCGCCTGCAGGTTGGTGGCCTGCGGGATCAGCTGGGCGCTGGTCTCCGTATCAATTATTGGCAGACCCGCTTCGATATCCAGCGCCAGCCACTGTTTGCTGTCATTGAACTGCGCCTCACCGGCCAGCTTCTGCTGGATGGCCTGCGCCTGTGCCTCACTGGTGACCAGCAGGAAACGCTCGGCGGGTTGGGCAAACCACAGCAGCGTGGTGTCGCCTTGTTGCACCACCGGGTTCTCCGCATCCGGCAACTCTGCAAACAGGCCCGCCAGCGCGGCGCGCGCCTGGAAACCGGCCAGTCCCAGCAACACGGATTGATCGTCAGCAACGATGGTCACTTTGGCGAATACGGCATATTTTTTCAGCTCGGTAATCTGCACATCGCGCAGGTTACGGCGTTCGATGTAGGCCAGCCCTTCGCCACGGTGGAACAGACGTAAGTTACTCCACATCTTGCCTTTAGCATCGCAGTGGGCGGCGATAAGATGCTGCTGCGCCGTCAGTGCGGCGACATCCAGTGTCAGCTGACCCTGTAAATAACTGACGCTATCCTGGCCCTGTACGGAGGTCAGCGCCCACTCTTCAAGCGAAATCAGCGTCAGTGGCAGGCGGGCGGAGGCGACAGGCTGACGCGGCGGTAAAGTAAAGGTTGGCATAGTTCTGTCCTGAAAATGGAGTGTCCAAAAGCCATCATAATAGTAGCCATGTTAAAAGAGCCGACCTGCATTGCAACCAGTTTTGCCGCCTGCGGCACAAAACGCGTGTTAACCCTGCAGGTTGTGGTTGCGCTTTGCGGCCTGTGCCGCAGGCGGCACATCTGGCTATCGCTTAGCTTGCGCAAAAAGCGCTACACTAGCGGCCATGTTTCGCTAATTTAATGGCTGAGAATATGGATATTAATAATAAAGCACGAATTCACTGGGCTTGCCGCCGTGGTATGCGCGAGCTGGATATCTCCATTATGCCGTTTTTCGAATATGAGTATGACTCGTTAAGCGACAACGATAAGCAGGTGTTTATTCAACTGCTGGAGAATGACGACCCGGATCTGTTCAACTGGCTGATGAATCATGGTGAACCTGCCGATCCTGAGCTGAAACGCATGGTGGCGCTGATCCAGCAGAGAAATAAACAACGTGGTCCTGTGGCAATCTGATCTGCGCGTTTCCTGGCAGGCGCAGTGGCTGTCGCTGTCGCTGCATGGCGCGGTGATTCTGTTGCTGCTGCTGGCGCCCTGGCCGCCGGATTACACGCTGGTGTGGATCGTGCTGTTAACGCTGGTGGTGCTGGAAAGTGTGCGCAGCCAGCGGCGGATTCGTCGGCGTGAAGGAGCGATTGCCTTGCTGTCCGCACAACGGTTACGCTGGCGACAGCAGGAGTGGCGGCTGAGAAGACGGCCTTTTATGCTGAAACAGGCGATGCTGCTGGTGCTGAAAAATCCGCAAGGCCAGCGTGAATGGCTGTGGCTGGTGCGCGACAGTATGGATGAGGCTGAGTGGCGACAGTTGCGCCAGCTGCTGCTGACGCAAACGACCCAGTAGCGCCTGACAGGGGATGCTGCGGCAGCGCTGCTATCACGGCATTGCAGCCGACGTGACGAGTGCGAAGACACTATCGGATCCGCCGGAGCGGCCTGTTACAGCAGTTCCGCCGTTTCGGTCAGGATCTGCTCGCACCACTGGGCGATGCGCTCGTCGCTCTCTTCGAACTGATTCACATCATCCAGCGCCAGGCCGACAAACTGTTTACCATCGGCAGTCAGCGGTTTCGGGCTGGTGAACTCATAGCCATCAAGCGGCCAGTAACCGACAAATTTCACGCCCATCGGCGTCAGTAACTCGTGCAGCATGCCCAGCGCATCCAGGAACCATTCGCCGTAACCGATCTGGTCGCCCATCCCATACAGCGCCACAATCTTGCCGCTCAGCTGTAATCCCGCGACATCGTTCCAGATAGCTTCCCAGTCTTCCTGCAGTTCACCAAAATCCCAGGTCGGAATACCGAGGATCAACAGATCATACTGCTCCATCAGCGCGGGAGAATCGTCCTTCACGTTATGCAGCGTGACCAACTCTTCGCCAATGAAATCACGAATTTTCTCCGCCGCCATCTCGGTATAGCAGGTACTGGAGCCGTAAAAAAGGCCAATTTTCATACAAAAACAACTCTTTTTCATGCCATTCGGTCGATTGTATCAGAATCGGGCGTGAATCAGGCATAATGAGCAGCAGTGCAGACGACAGAAGGTAAATGGGGCGGCCGTGCAAGATACTGATGTGATCGAGCAATTTCTTGATGCGTTATGGATTGAACGTAATCTGGCGCAAAATACGCTGGCGTCTTACCGTCTGGATTTGCAGGCGCTTGCCGCCTGGCTGCAGCATCATGATCGTTCGCTGCTGACGGCCGAAGCGGCGGATTTACAATCCTTTCTCGCCGGGCGGGTCGAGGGCGGCTACAAAGCCAGCAGCTCCGCGCGTCTGCTCAGCGCCATGCGCCGTCTGTTTCAGTACCTCTACCGCGAAAAACAACGCGAAGATGACCCCAGCGCGCTGCTCGCTGCGCCGAAACTGCCGCAGCGCCTGCCGAAAGATTTAAGCGAAGCCCAGGTTGATCGTCTGCTGCAGGCTCCCGCCACTGAAGAACCGATTGAACTGCGTGATAAAGCGATGCTGGAACTGCTGTACGCCACGGGCCTGCGCGTCACTGAACTGGTCAGCTTAAGCCTCAGCGACGTCAGCCTGCGCCAGGGCGTGGTGCGGGTGATCGGTAAAGGCAACAAAGAGCGTCTGGTGCCGCTGGGGGAAGAGGCGGTGTACTGGATAGAACAGTTCATCGAATATGGGCGTCCGTGGCTGATGAACGGCCAGACCAGTGACGTGCTGTTTCCCAGCAATCGCGCACAGCAGATGACACGACAAACTTTTTGGCATCGCATCAAGTATTATGCGACGCTGGCTGGTATCGACAGTGAAAAGTTATCGCCGCATGTGCTGCGCCATGCGTTTGCCACCCATCTGCTGAACCACGGCGCGGATTTGCGTGTCGTACAGATGCTGCTGGGCCATAGCGATTTGTCGACAACACAGATTTATACGCATGTCGCCACCGAGCGGCTGCGCCAGTTACACGAAAAACACCACCCGCGAGCCTGAAACGCGGAAGTGAAGATAAGGATAAATATGAAAAAGCGTTTTTTGCTGCTGTCCCTGTTGATGGCTTCCGTGTCGGGCGTTGCCCACGCTGATGATGCTGCAATTGTAAGCTCACTGAAAAAACTGGGACTGGAACAGATTGAGATCCAGCCTTCGCCGCTGCCGGGTACCAAAACGGTATTAACCGAAAGCGGTGTGCTGTATGTCACTGATGACGGCAAACAGTTTATCCAGGGACCGCTGTATGACATCAGCGGCGCGCGTCCGGTCAACGTCACCAACACCCTGCTGAGTAAAAAGGTTGAAGCGCTGAGTAAAGAGATGATCGTGTACAAAGCGCCGAAAGAGCAGCATGTGGTGACTATCTTCACCGATATCACCTGTGGCTACTGCCGCAAGCTGCACGAAGAGATGAGCGACTACAATGCGCTCGGTATCACCGTGCGCTACCTGGCGTTCCCGCGTGAAGGGGTTAACGGCCAGGTCGAAAAAGCGATGAAGTCCATCTGGTGTGCTGCCGACCGCAACAAAGCGTTTGATGCGGCGATGAAGGGTGAAGCCGTCTCGCCAATCGAGTGCAAAATCAACCTGGCGGAGCACTACAAACTCGGCGTACTGTATGGCATCCAGGGTACGCCAGCCATTCTGCTGGATAACGGCGGCATGGTGCCAGGTTACCAGAAACCACAAGAGCTGAAACAGCTGCTTGATAGCCAGAAAAGTGGTGGCTAACGTTCAGTGAATAATGTAACTCAACTCCGTCGCCGTGAGGCGACGGATCGCGCGCAACTGCCTGCGGAACTGCATCCGCTGTTGCGCCGCCTCTATGCCCATCGCGGCGTGCAACAGGCCAGTGAACTGGAACGCAGCGCCAAAAACCTGCTGCCTTTTCATTCGCTAAGCGGTATTCAGCGTGCAGTGGAGATCCTGCATCAGGCGCTGGCGGATCAGAAGCGCATTATGATTGTTGGCGACTTTGATGCCGATGGCGCCACCAGTACCGCACTGACCGTGCTGGCCCTGCGCAGCATGGGTGGCCGTCATATTGAGTATCTGGTGCCGAACCGTTTCGAAGATGGTTACGGTCTCAGTCCGGAAGTGGTGGAACAGGCAGCGGCGCGCGGCGCAGAGCTGATTGTCACCGTCGATAACGGTATTTCATCGCTGGCGGGCGTCAGCTGTGCGCATGAGAAGGGCATTCCGGTGGTGATTACCGACCACCACCTGCCCGGTGAAAACCTGCCTGCTGCAGAAGCGATCGTCAATCCCAATCTCGCCGACTGCGAATTTCCTTCACGCTCGCTGGCCGGGGTCGGCGTCGCCTTTTATCTGATGCTGGCGCTGCGCGCTCATCTGCGTGACCAGGGCTGGTTCGAACAGGGGATCGCTGCACCCAACCTGGCTGAGCTGCTCGACCTGGTGGCGCTGGGTACCGTGGCCGACGTGGTGCCACTCGATGCCAACAACCGCATCCTGGTGTGGCAGGGCTTAAGCCGTATTCGCGCGGCGAAGTGCCGTCCGGGCATCCGTGCGCTGCTGGAGATCGCCGGGCGTGATGCGCGCCAGCTGGCAGCCAGCGATCTCGGCTTCGCGCTTGGTCCGCGACTGAATGCTGCTGGCCGCCTCGACGATATGTCAGTGGGGGTGGCACTGCTGCTGTGTGAAGATGTCGGCCAGGCGCGCATGCTGGCGCACGAGCTGGACGCACTGAACCAGACGCGCAAAGAGATTGAACAGGGCATGCAGTCGGAAGCGCTGGTGTTTTGCGACCAGCTCGAACGAAGCAGTGAAAATCTGCCGCTGGGCATCGCCATGTACCACCCCGAGTGGCATCAGGGCGTGGTGGGTATTCTGGCGTCGCGATTGAAAGAGCGCTTTCATCGTCCGGTGATTGCCTTTGCCCCGGCGGGCGACGGCACGCTGAAAGGCTCCGGGCGTTCAGTTTCCGGCCTGCATATGCGTGATGCGCTGGAACGCATCGATTCACTCTATCCGGGGTTAATCCTCAAGTTTGGCGGCCATGCGATGGCGGCGGGGCTGTCGCTGGAAGAAGCGCGTTTCGACGAATTCCGTCAGCGTTTTGCTGAGCTGGTGGGGGAGTGGCTGGACGCCGATGCGCTGCAGGGCGTGATTTGGTCTGACGGTGAACTGGCGGCACAGGAACTGACCCTGCCGACAGCCGAGCTGCTGCGTGAAGCGGGACCATGGGGCCAGGCATTCCCGGAGCCGATTTTCGATGGCCAATTCAAACTGCTGCAACAGCGGCTGGTGGGTGAACGCCATCTGAAAGTGATGATCGAACCGCTGGGCGGCGGTCCGCTGCTGGATGGCATCGCGTTTAATATCGATACCACCCTGTGGCCCGACCCGAGCGTCAGGCATGTCGAACTGGCTTACAAACTGGATGTGAACGAATTTCGCGGCAACCGTAACGTGCAGCTGATCATCGAACATCTCTGGCCGCTGTAAACCGCACGGTAAAGCTAAAACGTAAAGCAACGGCGAAGTTCAACTTACGTTGCAATGGAAACCGAACAGCAACACCAAAGCTCAGCGCACGTTGCAACTGAAGCCAGGCAGCAACGGCAAAGCTCAATGCACAGGGAACACGGTCAGCGGAGGAAAGCGTCCCGCGCCATGGACGGCGCGGGCCGAGCGGCCATGGATGGCGAAAAGCGACTTTCCGCAGCTGACCGTGTTCCCTGAGTGGTGCGCAGAGTCTAAAGCGACGCTCGTTTTCTCACATGCCGGGTTCAGAACCGATAGTTCCCCCTCCGCAACCCTCCCCCACGGTATGGGGGAGGGAGCAAGTCGGTGTGACTTCCCTGAGGTGGATACAGAACCCAAAGCGATGTCCCTTCACACCTAAGCTGCTTTTGCTGCTACAAACCGGGCCATAATTGGTTTAAACTGCCCCGTTACATTACAGACATTCTCAAATAAAGATCCCTAATCATGTTTGAAATTAATCCGGTCAAAAACCGTATTCAGGACCTCACTGAACGCAGCGACGTTCTTAGGGGGTATCTTTGACTACGATGCCAAGAAAGAACGCTTAGAAGAAGTTAACGCAGAACTGGAACAGCCAGACGTCTGGAACGAACCGGAGCGCGCGCAAGCGCTGGGTAAAGAACGCTCTGCGTTAGAAGCGATTGTTGAAACCCTCGATCAGATGGCGCAGGGCCTCGAAGACGTTGAAGGCCTGCTGGAACTGGCGGTTGAAGCGGACGACGAAGACACCTTTAATGAAGCCGTCGCTGAACTGGACGTGCTGGATAAAAAACTCGGCGAGCTGGAATTCCGCCGCATGTTCTCCGGCGAATACGACAGCGCCGACTGTTATATCGATATTCAGGCCGGTTCCGGCGGCACCGAAGCCCAGGACTGGGCCAGCATGCTGGTGCGCATGTACCTGCGCTGGGCGGAAGCCAAAGGCTTCAAAACCGAAGTTATCGAAGAGTCTGAAGGTGAGGTTGCGGGCACCAAATCCGCCACGCTGCGCATCAGCGGCGACTACGCCTTCGGCTGGTTACGCACTGAAACCGGCGTACATCGCCTGGTGCGTAAAAGCCCGTTCGATTCCGGCGGCCGTCGCCACACCTCCTTCAGCTCGGCGTTCGTTTACCCGGAAGTGGATGACGATATTGATATCGACATCAACCCGGCGGATCTGCGTATTGACGTCTACCGTGCCTCCGGCGCGGGTGGTCAGCACGTTAACCGTACCGAATCTGCAGTGCGTATTACCCACATCCCAACCGGGACGGTAACCCAGTGCCAGAACGACCGTTCACAGCATAAAAACAAAGATCAAGCGATGAAACAGATGAAGGCAAAACTGTACGAGCTTGAGATGCAAAAGAAAAATGCTGAGAAACAGGCGATGGAAGACAATAAGTCTGAAATTGGCTGGGGCAGCCAGATTCGGTCATACGTTCTCGATGATTCACGTATCAAAGATCTGCGTACCGGCGTGGAAACACGTAACACCCAGGCGGTGCTGGATGGCGATCTGGATCGATTTATTGAAGCAAGTTTGAAAGCAGGGTTATAAGGAACCGACATGTCTGAACAACAACCGCAGGGCGCTGCTGAAGCCGCCGTTGAGCTTAACAACGAACTGAAAGTACGCCGCGAGAAGCTTGGCGCGCTGCGTGAAAACGGCGTGGCGTTTCCCAACGATTTCCGCCGTGACCGTACCTCTGACCAGCTGCACGCCGAATTTGACGACAAAGAAAACGAAGAGCTGGAAGCGCTGAATATCGAAGTCAGCGTGGCAGGTCGTATGATGACGCGCCGCATCATGGGTAAAGCGTCATTCGTTACCCTGCAGGACGTCGGTGGCCGCATTCAGCTTTACGTGGCGCGCGACGACCTGCCAGAAGGCGAATACAACGAACAGTTTAAGAAGTGGGATCTGGGCGACATTCTCGGCGCACGCGGTAAGCTGTTCAAGACCAAAACCGGTGAACTGTCGATCCACTGCACCGAACTGCGTCTGCTGACCAAAGCGCTGCGTCCGCTGCCGGACAAATTCCACGGCCTGGCGGATCAGGAAACCCGTTACCGTCAGCGTTACCTCGACCTGATCGCGAACGACGAATCACGCAACACCTTTAAAATCCGCTCCCAGATCATGGCCGGCATTCGCCAGTTCATGGTCGGCCGCGACTTTATGGAAGTGGAAACGCCAATGATGCAGGTGATCCCGGGCGGTGCTTCTGCGCGTCCATTTATCACCCATCACAATGCGCTGGATATCGACATGTACCTGCGTATTGCACCGGAACTGTATCTGAAGCGTCTGGTGGTTGGCGGATTTGATCGCGTCTTCGAGATCAATCGTAACTTCCGTAACGAAGGTATTTCGCCGCGCCACAACCCAGAGTTCACCATGATGGAACTCTATATGGCGTATGCGGATTATAAAGATCTGATCGAACTGACCGAAAGCCTGTTCCGCACCCTGGCGCAGAACGTGCTGGGCACCACCGTGGTGCCATACGGCGAGCAGGAATTTGACTTCGGCAAGCCGTTCGAAAAACTGACGATGAAAGAAGCGATCCTGAAATACCGTCCGGAAACCAATCTGGCGGATCTGGATGATTTCGCCAAAGCGTCTGAGATCGCCACCTCGCTCGGCATCAAGATCGAGAAAAGCTGGGGCCTGGGCCGTGTGGTCACCGAGATCTTCGAAGAGACCGCAGAAAGCCATCTGATCCAGCCGACCTTCATCACCGAATACCCGGCTGAAGTCTCGCCGCTGGCGCGTCGTAACGATGAGAACCCGGAAATCACTGACCGCTTCGAATTCTTTATTGGCGGCCGTGAAATCGGTAACGGCTTCTCCGAGCTGAACGATGCTGAAGATCAGGCAGAGCGTTTCCTGCAGCAGGTTAACGCCAAAGATGCCGGTGATGATGAAGCGATGTTCTATGACGAAGACTACGTCACCGCGCTGGAACACGGCCTGCCGCCAACGGCGGGTCTGGGCATCGGTATCGACCGTATGGTAATGCTGTTTACCAACAGCCACACCATCCGCGATGTGATCCTGTTCCCGGCGCTGCGTCCTGGCAGCAAATAATCCGTTATTTTGCTAACGAAAACGGTCAGCGTAATGCTGGCCGTTTTTTTTCGCTTATTTTATCGCCTTTTTATATCGGCGAGGCTATAGCAAACAATCAATGTAGTAATGTGTCTACTTTTGTGGGGATTTATGGCCACGACAACCTACAGCAGCCGTCGTTTCAATCAGGAAATCACCAGTGCCAAGAAAGCCGCTGAGACCGGACCTGTCTACATCACTGTGCGTGGAAAGCCAGCACATGTGTTGCTGAGCTATGACGAATATATACGGCTTTCAGGAAAGCGCCGCTCACTGGTAGACGCTCTTGCCATGCAGGATGCGCAAGATATTGAATTTGAAACCTCACGTGTGACGATCACTCACAGGGATGTTGAATTCTGATGCTCTGGTTACTTGATACCAATGTTATATTGGAGCTGCGTAAAGCGGTATCTGGCAAAGCTGATGCGAATGTTATTGAATGGGCTGAGTCGATCAATCTCACTGAATGCTTTATCTCTGCCATTAGTGTGCTGGAAATTGAAAAAGGCATTCTGAGTAAAGAGAGAAAGGATGAGCAACAGGGAATCCTATTGCGACGCTGGTTTGAAGGCCAGGTGTTGCCTGAGTTCAGCGATCGCATTATTGCTGTCGATAAAGCTGTCGCACTTTGCTGCGCAAGTTTGCATATACCGGACAAACGCTCTGAAGCTGATGCGCTGATTGCAGCAACGGCAATTGTGCACGGCATGACAGTTGTCACACGCAATACTGATGATTTCAGCGGTATGCATGCGCCGCTTCTTAATCCATGGTTATAAGGCGTCCTGATGAAAACACTGGGCTTAATTGGCGGTATGAGCTGGGAATCCACCGTACCTTACTACCGCCTGATCAACGAAGGAATCAAACAGCGGCTGGGCGGACTGCATTCGGCGAAGCTGGTGCTGTACAGCGTGGATTTCCATGAAATTGAACTGTGTCAGTCACGTGGTGAGTGGCACAAAGCCGGTGAGATGCTGGCGCAGGCGGCGCTGGCGTTGAAAGCGGCGGGCGCGCAGGGGATTGTGCTGTGTACCAACACCATGCACAAAGTAGCAGATGCCATTGAGCAGCAGTGCGATCTGCCATTCCTGCATATCGCCGATGTTACCGCGCAGGCGATCCAGCAGTGTGGTATGTCGCGCGTGGCGCTGCTGGGCACGCGCTACACCATGGAGCAGGATTTTTATCGAGGCCGCCTGAACGCAGCCGGCATCGACACGCTGGTGCCCGCTGAGGCCGCACGGCAGAACATTAACCAGATCATCTTTGATGAACTCTGCGTCGGGCGTTTTACCGCAGCATCGCGCGAATACTATCAGCAGGTTATCGCAGAGCTGAAAGCGCAGGGCGCAGAAGGGGTGATTTTTGGCTGCACCGAAATCGGCCTGTTACTAAACGCAGAGCAGAGTGCGTTGCCAGTGTTCGATACGGCAGCTATTCACGCCTGCAGTGCGGTGGAATTTATGCTGGCTGGCTAACGCTGTCGCAGGCACGCTTACGCCCGGGCTGACGACGACGGGCGATTAAGATTTGATGGCGTTCTCAAGCCAGTCTTTAAAGCGGGCGTACGGCACATACAGCGCGACATCTTTATACAGCGTCTTACCGGTTTTGTTGTCGTTGATCTCTTTGCTGTAACCCACGATAACGCCGCCGATACTATCATCCGACGCGTTATACACTGCACCGCCGGACATGCCCTGCACCACGCCTGCATCGGCTGCCACCACTACACAGCTGAGTTTGTTCCAGTCGTTGACCAGGCCAGTATTGATCAGATTGGTGCCGCTGGAGGCCACCGGCATGGCGGAGATAAAGCTGTAGCCATACAGATTGACGCGATCGCCAATCTTGCCGTTACGGAAATGCGGCGGCAGGCTGTTTTCATCGTTATCATGATACACCACCGCTAAATCACACTCCGGGTGGTACGCTTTCACCTTATACAGGGAATACTTCGCCACATGCGCCGCAGTCAGGCTGTACTTTGCCGTCAGAGGAATGGTGGTGCCTAAGGTGCCGAGTCCCAGCACCGTCGGAATGCCAGTCACGGTCATGTCCACTCGTTTTTCAGCCTCACTGCTGTACTCATAATGTCCTACTGAGCAGCCGCTCAGGAATAACAGCAATAAGGATGTCGCCCGTCGCATTTTGTCTCCCGACATTAATTCTCAAGCAAAGTAACTGTTTGCCAGGTCACTTCATGAACAAGTTATCGGCGGCAAAAAGGGATTCTTTACGGTCACATACGCATAAATTTGCGATACAACGCGCATAAAAGCCTAATCATATCAACCGCCGGTACAAGGCTTCTGCTCCTAAAACGCCAAAACTAAGATCAATCTTAGCCTGTAATGTTAAGATTCTATAAAGTTTAGAACGAATATTAGAATGAAAATTTCATTAGCACGCTATTCAGAGCCATTACCGGCTGAAGTAACGTTTTGACTGTAACGGAAAGGATTATTGCGCGTGCGGCAAGAGTCCCTTGCTCCATGCGGGGTGTAACAGTGTGATCGGCTGTGTTATTAATAACGCTGTGACGAAGGTCAAATTACGACTTTGATCAATAAAGGCGCTAAAGCGTCTGCACTTTCGGAATAATCCCCTGCCTGCAGAATCAAGAATTTTATTTGGGAGAATATGGTATGCCTGTTTCACTGCTGGCGTTAGCGCTAAGTGCGTTCGCCATTGGCACGACAGAATTTGTAATTATGGGATTGTTGCCCGAAGTGGCCAGCGATCTGCAGGTATCGATTCCGTCAGCCGGCTGGCTGATCAGCGGCTATGCGCTGGGCGTGGCGATCGGCGCGCCGATTATGGCGCTGCTGACTGCCAGACTGCCGCGTAAACGCACGCTGGTATTGCTGATGTCGATTTTTATTGTCGGTAACATTCTGTGTGCACTGGCGTACAGCTATAACCTGCTGATGCTGGCGCGGGTGATTACCGCACTGTGTCACGGCGCCTTCTTTGGTATCGGCGCGGTGGTGGCGGCCAGCCTGGTGGCGCCTGGCAAACAGGCGTCGGCGGTGGCGCTGATGTTCACCGGCCTGACGCTGGCTAACGTGCTCGGCGTGCCGCTGGGGACCTGGTTTGGTCAGCTGTTTGGCTGGCGCGCCACCTTCTGGGGCGTGTCGGTGATTGGCGTGCTGGCATTTATCGGCCTGATTGTCAGCCTGCCAGTAAATAAAAATGAGAAACCGGTTCATCTGGCGAGTGAAATCAGCGCGCTGGCCAACGGTAAACTGTGGCTGTCGCTGGCGATGACGGTGTTTTTCGCCGCGGCGATGTTTGCGCTGTTCAGCTATATTGCACCGCTGCTGCTGGATGTCACTGGCATCACTGACCGTGGCGTCAGCTGGACACTGTTCCTGATTGGCGGCGGCCTGACAGTGGGTAATATCATCGGCGGTAAACTGGCGGACTGGCGCGTCTCATTCAGCCTGATCCTCAGCTTCACGCTCATTGCCATCACCTCGCTGCTGTTCAGCTGGACCAGCCACGGCCTGCTGCTGGCGGAAATCACCCTGTTTGTCTGGGCGATGGCGACCTTTTCCACGGTGCCCGGCCTGCAGATTAACGTGGTGCGCCACGGCAAAGATGCGCCCAACCTGGTCTCGACGCTGAATATCTCCGCTTTTAACGTCGGCAATGCGCTCGGCGCCTGGGTGGGCGGCGCGGTGATCGACGGCGGCTACGGTCTGACGGCGGTGCCGGTGGCGGCTGCCGTGCTGGCGGCGATTGGCCTGGTTATCTGCCTGATTACCTTCCGTGGCTCACGCGCCCAGACGCAGACCGCCTGCGCTTAAGCCAGCAGGGCATCAAGGCGCTGGCTGAACAGGCCAATATGCTGTTGCAGATGCTGACTGAAGGCATCGACCAGCGCCGATGCCGGACGGTGTCGTGGCCGGATTAAGCTGACGGTAAATGGCACATCAAGGCTAAAACGACGAATGACCACACCGCTGTCGGCGTAATCCAGCGCCGTCAGCGGATTCACAATCGACACGCCAACCCCCGCGCGCACCATTGCACATACTGACGCGGCGCTATGGGTCTCCATCACCATACGTCGCTGCACGCCATGGGCGGCAAACAGCTGATCCAGCAACTGACGATAACTGTCGGTACGCGACAGACTGATGTAATTCTCACCGGCAAAATCCTCTGGCCGCAGCTCGTGTCGCTGCGCCAGCGCATGCCCCTGCGGCAATACGCAGACTTCATTGCGCGTCAGCAGTTCAATACGGTCGGTGCCCGCTGGTGTGATGGTGGTTTCGGTTAACCCGAGGTCATGGCGCTGCGCCGACAACCACTCCTCCAGCAGCGGCGACTCCTGCGGAATAATATTCAGGCTGAGGTCGGGATAGCGCTGCAAAAACGGCTGGCACAGCAGCGGCAGCAGCGACTGGGAAAATACCGGCAGGCAGGCAATGGAGAGTTCGCCCTGGCGGAACTGGCGCAGCCCTTCAGCGGCATTGATGATGCGGTCAAGACCGTACCAGGAACGCTGCACCTCTTCGAACAGGCGTAATCCCTGCACCGTCGGATGCAGACGGCCACGCACACGCTGAAACAGCTGCAAACCAATCAGCTTTTCAAAACGCGCCAGCTCGCGGCTGACCGTCGGCTGCGAAGTATGCAGCAGCGCCGCTGCTTCCGTCAGGTTGCCGCTGGTCATTACCGCATGAAAGATCTCGATATGGCGCAGCGTGATATTCGCCATGGCCTGCTCCTGTCAGTGAAAGCCATATCATATTTGCATAGACTGCCATTAAACAGATATTTTTCAGCAAGGACAGCCTGTGGCGTAATGACGCCATAACATCAGGAGAAAACCATGCCACGCTCGCTTAATAACACCGAAACTGCCCTGACGCGCGCAAACCTGCTGCCGCTGGCCCGCCAGTATGACTGCCCGGTCTGGGTTTATGACGCCGCGATTATTCAGGCGCGTATTGCCCAGCTACAGCAGTTTGATGTGGTGCGCTTTGCGCAGAAAGCCAGCTCAAATATTCATATCCTGCGCCTGATGCGTCAGGCGGGCGTGTATGTCGATTCCGTATCGCTGGGTGAAATTGAGCGCGCGCTGGCGGCGGGTTATCAGCCGGGCGGCGATGAAATTGTCTTTACCGCCGATGTGCTCGATGCGCCAACCCTGGCGCGGGTGGCGGAGCTGAAGATCCCGGTTAATGCCGGCTCTGTTGATATGCTGCATCAGCTGGGTGACGTGTCTCCCGGCCATCGTGTCTGGCTGCGCGTTAATCCCGGCTTTGGTCATGGTCACAGCCAGAAAACCAATACCGGCGGTGAGAACAGTAAACACGGTATCTGGCACAGCGACCTGACACTGGCGCTGGCGGCGATCCAGCAACACGGCCTGCAGCTGGTCGGCATCCATATGCATATCGGTTCCGGGGTGGATTATGGTCACCTGGAGCAGGTATGTGATGCGATGGTGAATCAGGTGATCAGCTTCGGCCAGGACCTGGAAGCGATCTCCGCGGGTGGTGGCTTGTCGATCCCCTATCACTTTGGTGAAGAGGCGATTGATACCGGGCACTATTACGGCCTGTGGAACGGCGCGCGTGAGCGTATTGCCGCGCACCTGGGCCATGCGGTGAAGCTGGAGATCGAACCGGGCCGCTTCCTGGTTGCCGAATCAGGGGTGCTGGTTTCGCAGGTGCGTGCGGTAAAAGCAATGGGCAGCCGTCATTTTGTGCTGGTGGACGCTGGTTTCAGCGATCTGATGCGCCCGGCTATGTACGGCAGCTATCACCATATTTCCGCTATCGCTGCTGACGATCGTCCACTGGACGAGCAGAACTCGGTGGAGACAGTAGTGGCCGGGCCGCTGTGCGAATCCGGCGATGTGTTTACTCAGCAGGAAGGCGGCAAGGTGGAAACCCGCGCGCTGCCAGCCGTGACCGTCGGCGATTATCTGGTGTTCCACGACACTGGCGCGTATGGCGCGTCAATGTCGTCCAACTACAACACCCGTCCGCTGCTGCCGGAAGTGCTGCTGGAAAACGGCAAGCCGCGCGAAATCCGTCGCCGTCAGACCTACGCTGAGCTGCTGGCATTAGAAAGTTAATCCGCAGACGCTGAGCGAACACGGGCGCAGCAGACTGCGTCCGTTGTTTGCTGGCGCGCGGCGACGCTGCCGCCTGTTATCTTTTCCCGCCTGCCATATTTGCTTACGTACTGGCCTGCTGACCGCTAAACGCCTCTTTGCGTAATAACACAATCTCTTCCGCCAGATCGCGACACAGCATGGCATTCATCAGATGATCCTGCGCGTGCACCATGATCAGTGTAACCGGCACTTTGCCAACGCCTTCATCCGCGCCAATCAGCTCTGTCTGGATGCGGTGTGCTCCTTTCGCTGCTTCTACTGAGGCCGCCAGCGCCTCATCCGCCTGCTGCCATTCACGTTTACGGGCAAACTGGATGGCGCTCATGGCGTGGGATCGCGCTTCGCCAGCATTGATCAGCAGTTCCATCATGATTTGTTCAAAATCCATACTCGCCTCAACATTGGTATGCCAAATGGGGTTAATTCATCCTACAGGAATACCAAAACAGCGTTCCGGGATGTGAATCACAGAAAAATAAGTGGTAATGGTTAATTTTGGTATGCCAGGTGAACGGAATATCGCCAGTAAACAAATACCGGGATGCTGACCCTACTACTTTGAGGTATGACCCATGTCTCTGCAGGATCGTCTGATTGACTCTCTGGGCAGTTTCGCCACCAAATTCAATAGCTATCGCTATATCATGGCGATCAAGGCGTCGTTTATTACCCTGATGCCGGTGATTATTGTCGGGGCGTTCTCTGTACTGATTTCCAATATGGTGCTGGACCCGAAAAACGGTCTGGCGAGTTTCTCCTCGCTCGCTTTCCTTGCTGAGCTGAAGCCCATCACCGCCAGTATTAACTACGCCACGCTCAGTTTCCTGAATATTGGCGCGGTGTTCCTGATCGGTATCGAGCTGGGAAGAATCAACGGCATTAAGACGCTGTTCCCCGGATTGTTAGCGATTATCTGCTTTATTTCTGTTACCCCGACCACATTACAGATGATGGTCGACGGCCAGATGCACCTGGTCACCGATGTGCTGGCGAAGCAGTTCTCTGACACCAAAAGCCTGTTCCTTGGCATGTTTATCGCCATTCTGTCGGTGGAGATCTACTGCCGGCTGGAGAACGTTAACGGCCTGAAAATCAAAATGCCGGATACCGTACCGCCGAACGTTTCCGCCTCGTTCTCGGCGCTGATCCCGTCGATTATCACCGTCTCCGTTATCGCCACGTTCGGTTTTATCTTCCATCGCGTCACCGGCATGTATCTCTACGACGCAGTGTACAAAGTGGTGCAGCAGCCGCTGGAATCGGTGGTGCAGAGCTTGTGGGGCATTCTGCTACTGATGTTTGTCGCCCAGCTGTTCTGGGTGATCGGTATTCACGGCAACCAGATGATCAAACCGATCCGTGAACCGCTGCTGCTGGGCGCGATTCTGGTGAATATGAACGCCTTCGAAAAGGGCCTGGAAGCGCCGAATATCATCACCATGCCGTTCTGGGATGTGTATATGAGTATTGGCGGTTCCGGCCTGACCATCGGCCTGCTGACCGCAGTCATGATTGCCACCAAACGCAAGGAGATGCGCGAAATCGCCAAGCTGTCGTTTGGTCCGGGCCTGTTCAATATCAACGAGCCGGTGATCTTCGGGATGCCGGTGATGCTTAACCCGATCCTCGCCATCCCGTTCATTATCACCCCGCTGGTGACCGGTTCGATTGGTTACTTCGCGACCGTCACCGGTTTTGCCGGTAAAGCGGTGGTGATGGTGCCGTGGACCACGCCGCCGATTATTAACGCCTGGCTGTCCACGGCCGGATCCATGGGGGCGGTGGTGACACAGATCGTCTGCATTCTGGTGTCGGTACTGATCTATCTGCCGTTTGTGAAAATTGCCGCACGCCGTGCTCAGGCCGCTGAAGAGAAAGCCCTGCAACCGGAAACGGCGCAAAACTAACAGGAGTTATGATGAGCAGTAAAACCATCAGCATCCCGGAAAACTTTATTCTCGGCGCTGCCGCCTCCGCCTGGCAAACCGAAGGCTGGAGCGGCAAAAAACCGGGGCAGGATTCGTATCTGGATGCCTGGTATCAGAACGATCGTCACGTCTGGCACGACGGTTATGGCCCGGCCGGCGCAACCGACTTTATCAATCGCTACAAAGAGGATGTGGCGCTGATGAAAGCCGCCGGGCTGACTCACTATCGCACTTCGATCAACTGGTCGCGCTTTCTCACCGACTATGAAAACGTGGTGGTGGATGAGGAGTATGCGCAGTACTACGACAATCTGATCGATGAAATGCAGCGTCAGGGTATTGAACTGATGCTGTGCCTGGAGCATTACGAACTGCCCGCCGTGCTGCTGGAGCAGTATGGCGGCTGGGGCTCGAAAAAGGTGGTGGAGCTGTATGTGCGCTATGCGGAGCAGGTTTTCGCCCGCTATGCGCACAACGTGACACGCTGGTTCACCTTTAACGAGCCGATTGTGGTGCAGACGCGTGTCTACCTTGATGCGCTGCGCTGGCCGTATGAGCAGAATACCCACAAATGGATGCAGTGGAATCACCATAAAAATCTGGCGACGGCCAAAGTGGTGAAACTGTTCCGCGAGAAGGGCTACAGCGGTACAGTGGGCACGATTCTCAATCCGGAAGTGACTTATCCGCGATCAGGTGCGCCGCATGATGTGAAGGCGGCGCAGATGTACGATCTGTTTTATAACCGCGTGTTCCTCGACCCGGCGATCAAAGGCGCATATCCGCCAGAACTGGTCGGGTTACTGCAGAAGCACGAAGTGCAGTGGGACTACACTGCAGAAGAGCTGCAGCTGATTGCTGATTATCGCGTTGATGAGGTGGGCATTAACCTCTACTACCCACATCGGGTGAAAGCGCCGTCACGCGCCTGGCATCCTGACACACCATTCCATCCCGCTTACTACTATGATCATTTTGAACTGCCGGGACGGCGCATGAATAAATCGCGTGGCTGGGAGATTCAGCCGCAGATTATTTATGACATGGCGATGCGCATCAAGCAGGAGTACGGCAACGTACCGTGGTTTGTCGCTGAGAGTGGTATGGGCATTGAAAATGAAGCGCAGTTCAAAAATGCCGACGGTGAAATCCAGGACGATTACCGCATCGCGTTTATCGCCGAACATCTGTACCAGACGCTGAGGGCGCGTGAGGATGGCGCGAACTGTCAGGGCTATATGTTGTGGGCCTTTACCGACAACGTGTCGCCAATGAATGCGTTTAAAAACCGTTACGGCTTGATTGAAATTGATCTGGAAAACAGGCGTCAGCGGCGCATGAAGAAATCCGCCGGGTGGTATCGCCAGCTGCGCGACAGTCGCCAGCTGACGCTGACAATTGACGATGAATGGAAATAAGGAGTCTGTGGATGAAAAGAATCATACTGGCCTGCGCCGCAGGGATGTCGACGTCGATGGTGGTGACGCGTATGGAGAAAGAGGCGGCGACGCGCGGCCTCGAATTTAAAATCTACGCCATTCCGGAGCAGGAACTGCGTGAAGAATTAACCAACTACAGCAGTGATGTGGTGGCGGTACTGCTCGGGCCGCAGGTGCGTTTTAAGCTGGAAGAGAACCGTAAGCTGACCGACAGCTATCAGATCCCGATTGCGGTGATTGATTCCGTGGCGTACGGCACGCTGAACGGCGCGAAAGTACTCGATCAGGCGCTGGCTTTGGTACACTAGCGGCGCATATCGTCGCAGCAGAGCCAGCACTGAGGTGCTGGCGGGTATTGTCAGGCCATCTGACGCGCAAGCGGTCGATGATATTGTTAACATCGTCAATGGCTTAAAGGTGATTTCGTGGATAAGGGCGCAGCGCCGCAAGAGAAAAAACAGTATCAGGAGATTGGTCACAATTTGCGCCAGCAGATTATCGATGGTCACTATCCTGTGGGTTCCCGCCTGCCGACGGAACGCAATATTGCCGAAAGCTGGGGCGTCAGCCGCACCATTGTGCGTGAAGCGCTGCTGATGCTGGAGCTGGAGGGCACCGTCGATATTCGTCAGGGCTCTGGCGTGTATGTGGTGCGTATCCCGTCGGAAAGCAGCGACGAAGAGGAAGCCTTTTTCCGCAGCGATGTCGGCCCCTTTGAGATGCTGCAGGCGCGCCAGCTGCTGGAGAGCAATATCGCCGCCTTTGCCGCCAAAATGGCGACCAAAGCGGATATCGAAAACCTGAAACGCACCCTCGAACAGGAGCAGAAGGCGATCGCCACCAACGACTACAGCCAGGAGAATGACCGGCTGTTTCATCTGCTGCTGGCGGGCGCAACGCAGAACCAGATGCTGCTGGATACCGTGACCAGCATCTGGCGTCACCACGACAACAGTCCGCTGTGGCAGCAGCTGCGCAGCCAGATTGACAGCCGCAGCTACCGTCTGAAATGGCTGGGCGATCGCCAGACCATTCTTGCGGCGTTACGCCGCCGCGATGTGATGGGCTCATGGCAGGCGATGTGGCAGCACCTGGAAAACGTCAAAAACGCGCTGCTGGAGTTGTCCGACGCCGATGCGCCGGATTTCGATGGCTACCTGTTTGAATCAGTGCCGATTTTTCAGGGGAAACAGTTCTGATGACGCTGCGTATTCTTTCGCTGGCGGAGGCGCCGCAACACCGGGAACAGGTGATCGACTGGCTGTGGCAGGCATTCGATGCAGATAACAGTCGTGACTTCTTTGCCAGTACCGTTGACAGCTGCCTGCGCGGTGACGATTTGCCGATGACCTTTATTGCGCTGGACGGCGAGCGACCGGTGGGCACGGCTGGCGCGTGGCGCTGCGATCTGATTAGCCGCCAGGATCTGTTTCCGTGGCTGGCATCGCTGTATGTGGCGGAGGATTATCGTGGCCGCGGGCTGAGCGAAAAACTGCAGCAACATGTTATCGCCTGGTGTCAGGCGCGTCACTATCCCGATCTCTATCTGTTCGCTACGTTCAGTGATTACTACGAACGTTTCGGCTGGCGCTATATTGGCGATGCGCTGGACTATCCGAACAAGCCCGTCCGCCTGTATCATAAGGACATTCGAGCGAACGCGAGCTTAGCGTAACTGTATGTCTGATAAAAACACTCAACCGGGGGGCATGGCGTCTCCGGTTTCTCATACCACCGTGGATGATATTTACGGGCTGGCGCTTGGCGTGATGTTTATCTCCGTCGGCCTTAATCTGCTTCACTTCTCCGGCATGGTCACCGGCGGCGTGGCGGGCATTGCGCTGCTGCTGTCGTGGTTTGTGTCGATGCCGATTGGTTTCCTGTTTATTCTGGTGAATATCCCATTTATGGCCTTCTCGTGGTGGAAAATGGGCAGCGCGTTCACCCTTAAAACACTGCTGGTCAATATCGCGTTAATGGCCGCCTCGCTGCTGATGCCGAAGTTGCTGACCATCAGCTATATCCATCCGCTGTTCTGCTCGCTGGTGGGCGGCACGGTGATTGGCATGGGCATCCTGTGCCTGGCGCGCCACAATGCCTCGGTGGGCGGCACGGGGGTGATTACCCTGTGGGGACAAAAAGTGTATGGCGTCAACGCCGGGAAAACGCAGATGGCGCTGGATGTGCTTGTCTTCCTGGTGGCGCTGGTAAAGGTGCCGGGCGGCTTGCTGCTGTGGTCGATTCTAAGCGCGGTGGCGATGAATGCGATGCTGCTGAGGTGGCATAAGCCGGGACGGTATACGGGGGCGTAGAAGCAGACAGACTGACACCGATCTGGCTTTCGTAGTTTTAAGAAAAAAGCCGCAAGGAACATTAACATTGTTCCCGGCTTATTTTTATCGGGTGATAATATGAGCTGGATGTGTAGTTGATTTTTATAAAATCTGAAAAATTTTATCGCCAAAATTGGTTCGATACTCCTCCATCAGATTGGTTTTTTTATAAATCAGGATAATTCTTTAAGTTCCTTAATGCTTACCTGTAGAGACATGATCTGGGGGTTTATTGATATATATTAGTATTATCATAGATATAGATTTTTATAGTGCCTGTCAGGTAAACATGTTTATATCATCCAGTGCGTCTTCTGCACGGGATGAAATTATTTCATTTTGACTGCTCATCTTTTTTTTCAGGAAAGGAATGACTATATTCTTACTGATTCTTCCATTTACTCTGGCTATATGGCCTAAACACGTTAACGCCAGACCACTAATTTCTTCATTAGTGCTGTCAGCCATTTTCATACATTGTCTTTCTGCCCACTCGACATCGTCTATATTATGAGCAATATAAAGCAGGGCTTCTGATGTTTTATTTACATCATTCAAATTAAGAAGAGCTTCCAGACGAGATTTGCTATCCACAAATTTTCCCTTTTCTCGTTGTCATGCCAGCCTTAGTCAGGGCTGATTGTTGCTTGTTGTCTAAGGCATCCCAGTCACGGACATGGCCATGGTATTCCTCTATACCATTTGGCTGCGTCCTCGTTTTATCCAGCACCACAATTTCATTGTTAGGTACATCAGTGCCAACTCTTCTGGGAGATGTCGGCTTAACCTGTACAGAATTATCCAGCGCAGCCTGACCATTTAAAGGTGCACGGCTTTTTACATTATTATCAGTGGCTCCATGATAAGGCGCATCTTTATAAACCTTTCTGCCACTTAATCCCCACGGATCAATCCAGCTTAGCGGATTCGGCGCATAAGCATACAGATTCAGCCCGCCCGCCAGCCCAATCGGATCTGGCGTAATAAACCGCCCCACCTGCGGATCATAATAGCGAAACAAATTATAGTGTAACCCGGTTTCTGCATCAGCATACTGTCCGGCATAACGCAGCGGCTGGTGGCGCAGGGCAGGGTGAGGCATCAGGCGCAGATAACCGTCTGTCTGGCTGCTGACCGCACCGAAACTGCCGTACTGACCGCTCCAGCAAACGTCGCCTTCGTCGTCCGTGACCTCCAGCGGCGCGCCATTCAGATCGGTGCTGAACCACAGCAGATCGCCACACTGTTGCTGCTGCGTATGATCGACACGCGCCAGCGGACTCCAGGCTTCGGCAGGGTCATACAGGTAAGTGCTGCACAGACCGTTATGCTGCTGCTCCTGCAACAGCCGGTAACCCTGCCACAGAAAGCGGGTTTCCTGCGAACCGTGCGGGCTGGTGACGATCTTGCGTGTGCGCCTGCCCAGCGCATCGTAGTGGTAGCGCGCCGTGAAATCGCCCAATGGCCCTGTGCCGGAAGCGGAGATAAGCCGGTTTTCGGCATCGTAAACAAAGTGCTGCTGGTGCAGGCCGTGGCGGCGGCTGACCAGGTTGCCCCAGCCGTCATACTGCATAAACAGATGTTGCCAGTGCATCAGACGGTTATCGCTAACGGGCGGCGACTGTGCCGCTGCAGCAAGGTTATCCGCCGCGTCATAGCAAAACTGCGCGCGGTAACCCTGACGCGCTTCGCTGTGGCTCAGCAGGCGACCTTCTGCATCATGCCCGTAGCTGATTTCCCCACGCAGGGTGTCGCTAACCCTTGCCAGTTCGTTACGATCGGTATAGTGAAAAATGCGCGCCAGCAGGACTTTTTCCGGCGGTGTAACGTCACTCGCGCTGAGTGGCCCGGCGGCATCGGCGTGTGGCATTGCTGTTGTGCCTGCCATCCCGCTGTGCGTGAGCGTCGTTGCACCGCTTAGCTCACTGCGTTGCAGAATACGCCTGCCCGCACTGTCGTAGCGGCGCAACTGCTGGCGTGCGCCCTGACTGCGCCCGGTTTCGCGGTGCAACCTGTCGCGGGTAAATTCGCTCACCAGCTGCTGATTGAAACGGATGGCGCTGGCGTGGCCGGAACCGTAGTACAGCCAGGCCAGCTGCTGTCCGCCGGGTAGCGTCAGATGGGTAAGATTGCCGATCGCATCCCACTGATACGCCAGCTCACCATTAATCGCGGACTCGCCCAGCAGGCGGCCTGCCGCATCAAGCGTAAATACAACCTCATCCGCCTCAATCCCCAGCGTGTTGCCCGCTGCTGTTGGCATGCGTTGCAACCGCACCAGCCGCCCGGCCTGGTCATAGTGATACCGGTACTCCGCCTGCAGATGGCGGCGTGCGATCAGCTGTCCGCTGTCGTCATAGCTAAAGTGCTGACTGTGGCTGGGGATATCGCCGTTGGAGGAGGGCTGCCCCTGTTCCTGTACGCTGCTGAGGAAACCGCGTTCATCCCACAGCTGCTGGCGCCTGGTATTATCCGGGCGTGTTTCGCTCAGCAGGTGTCCCGTGGCGTCATAGCTAAAACGGTATGCGCCACCGTTGCCATTTTCCAGCCGCAGCAGGTTGCCACGCGCATCGTAATACCAGCGGCGGGTGTGGCCGTTACGGTCAGTCTGGCTGAGCGGCTGCCCTGACGCGTTCCACTGCCAGTGCATCTCGCTGCCGCTGGCATCACGCCAGCGGCTGAGCTGATCGCCTGCATGCCACTGAAAGGTCTCGCGGCGCGCGTCGGGATAAATGATTTCACACAGCTGACCGGCATCGTTCCACACGCGGTGGGTGATATGGCCTTCCGCATCCTCGCTGCTGACCAGCTGGCCGAGGCGGTCATAGCCAAAACGGGTGACGCTGCCGGAGCAGTCGCTGCGTTGTATCAGCTGGCCCCGGCGATTCCACTGCAGGCGAACTTCACCGCCAGCGGCATCTGTGATGCAGTCCGGTAACGTTTCCTCTTCGTGCGGGTAGTGATAAGTGGTTGTGTTATTCAGCGCATCGCTGGCTGACAGCAGGCGACCTTGCAGGTCATAGCGGTTCTGTCCGCAGGTGTGGTCAGGGTATTCGCTGCGGCTGAGGCGGTCCGTCAGGCGGAACCAGTGATAGCGGGTGCGGCGTCCTGCCGGGTCAGTCTCTTCGGTCATACGGCCATAGCGATCCCAGCGACTACGGCGAATTGCACCGCCGGGCAGGATGACGTCGCACAGTTCACCGTTGTCATACAGCAACGTACTCTGGCGGCCGTCGAAATCCGTAAAGCGCGCGACATTGTCATCGTCGTCAATCAGCCAGTGCGCTGCAGCGCCGTCATCGCGACTGGCACGGCGCGTGCCTGCGGCAAAGTCATAGTCAATCGTCAGCTGTTCCCCCGCGCTGTGACGGAAAGACACCACGCGCGGCAGACCTTCAATTTCCTGCCACTGATACTCACACCGCAGACCGCTGGCGTCCTGATGTGCGCTCATCAGACCATCCTGCCAGGCGAAGCGTCGTCGCACGCGGCCGCCGCGGCCGGTTACCGTGACCAGCTGACGCTGATCGTTGTAGTGATAACTGACCAGGCAGATCTCATCGTCCAGCCACACCCCGGTCAGCCGCTGGTCCTGATAACGGCAGGCCACGCGCTGCCCGGCGCTGTCGGTCAGGGCATGCAGCGTGTTATCCGCGTTCCAGACAAACTCGATGGCGTTGCCGCAGGGTTCGGTCAGGCATGAAGGCAGTGCTGGTGCACCATCGGGCAGGGGAGGGAAGCGCCAGCGCTCGCCGCTGATATCGTACAGCGACCAGCTGTCGTTATGGTGATGCTCCAGCCAGTATTTTTCCTCGCTGCAGTATGTGCGCCTGCCGCGCGGCACCAGCGGGAAAGCGAGATAGTCACCGCACGGCGAGCGCCACACCAGTCCGTTGCCGTAGTGCTGCAGCCGGGTTTCCCAGAACAGGTTCCAGCCACGCCCGAGCACGCTGTCGCCCGGGTTGCCGCTGCGCCAGTAGCGCTGCCAGCGAACGGGGAGCCGTGACGGCAGAACAAAGTCGAGTTCGTCATCGCCAGCAAGGAATTTCTGCCCGCTGACGATATCCACCGGACGGGCGACAATCCCGGCCGCAGCCGCGCTGGTCATCAGCGCCCCGGCACGGCAGAGAACACGCCCGAGACGGCTGATGCCCGGCAGTTTGCTCAACGCCCGCGCCAGGACTCCTGTGCTGGCCGCCGCACCGCCGCCACAGGGCAGGCCGCTGAACAGCAGCGTCAGGTCAGAAGCCTGATACAGCCACTCCGGCACTTCCGGTGTGATCTCTGCTGTTTTCACCGCCGGGCCGCCAATTAACACATTGGCTGAGCCGTGAATTATCCGGCCATCACAGCTGGTGCGGTCATTGATACGCGAAGCGGGCTGGCCGTTGATAGTGACGCTGGCGGCGCCTTCCGCCATATGCATCGAGTGGCCGTCATCGTCGCACTGCACCTGACTGAGGCTGGCGAGGGCGGCGGATTTGCCGTTGATTAAAACGTTGGGGGAACCGCTGGAGATGACGCCGCGTTTGCGCACCCGGCGTTCGCCGTTGACGGCGATACTGTCGCGCGCGGACGTCGCCAGTTCACTGCTCAGCCAGCCCAGCGCCAGCGCCGCACCCACCAGCACTAAACCGACGCCGAGACAGGAGGCCGCCAGCCCGGTCGCCAGTAACACGCCGGACACCACGCCGCCTGCTGCCGCCACCGCCGCACCCACCAGCGTGCCGGCCATCATCCCTGACAGTGCGCCGGAGTGACCAATGGCGTCACCCAGACGTGCAGCTTCATACATAACAACGTTCCTTGTCGTTAAGTGTGAGAATCAATCTACCTGAATGGTATGCGCCAGAGGATGGCTGGCTGTGAGCCAGTCGTCAATGGCCTGTTGCGCGGGATGCGAGGCAGTGCAGAAAAAAGGGATGCGGCACTGCGCATCCCGGAGAGCGTGGATTACCCCGGCGTGCCCACCGAATGCCGCCGCACCAGCGTCGGACTGAACATATTGGTCACCTCCGGCAGCGGCTCATTATTCGCCAGCGCTAACGCCAGTTCTGCCGCCTGCTGCGCCATGGTGACAATCGGATAGCGCACGGTGGTCAGACGCGGGCGCACGTAACGGGAGACCAGCACATCGTCAAAACCGATCAGCGACATCTCCTCCGGGATCTGGATGCTGTTATCACTCAGCACCGCCAGCGCACCGGCGGCCATGGAGTCGTTATAGCAGGCGACAGCGGTAAACTGCTTGCCGCGCCCCAGCAACTCCGTCATTGCCTGCTCACCGCCCAGTTCGTCCGGCTCGCCAAATGCCACCAGCCGGTCATTGCACGGCAGATTGTGTTCGCGCAGCGCATCGTAATAGCCCTGCAGCCGCTCTTCCGCATCGGAAATGGTGTGGGTGGAACAGATAAAGCCAATCTGCTGATGTCCCTGCTGGATCAGATGACGGGTCGCCAGCCAGGCGCCATAACGGTCGTCCAGCGCGATACAGCGCTGCTCGAAGCCGGGCAGGGAGCGGTTCAGCAATACCATTCCCGGCAGCTGGCGCATCAAACCGATCAGTTCGGCATCCGGCACTTTCTTGGCGTGTATCACCAGCGCAGCGCAGCGATGGCGCATCAACTGCTCAATCGCCTCGCGCTCTTTCTCTTCATTGTGGTAACCGTTACCAATCAGTAAAAAATTACCTGTGCGCCAGGCCACTTCATCGACCGCTTTCACCATCGCGCCGAAAAAAGGATCGGACACGTCACCCACCACCAGCCCGATTGTCTCTGTCGACTGCTGCGCCAGGGCGCGTGCATTGGCGTTCGGGTGGTATTGCAGCTGCTCCATTGCACTGGTAACGGCCAGCCGGGAACTCTCACTCGCCTTGGGTGAATGGTTGATGACGCGTGAGACCGTGGCGACAGAAACGCCGGCCAGCTTTGCAACATCCTTTATGGTAGCCATCTGTTATCGTTACTTCCCGGGAAAACGTTTACACATAAATCCAGTGTTGCGGAAAATGTCAGCGGGTTCAAGCAGTGAGAATGTCAGCGGCGTCGCAAAGCCGAACGAAATGTGCCGTGTACCGCCTGATTTGGTTATTTGCTTATTCCTCGATGTTCGTCACAGGGTGACTGACGCAGGAATAAAAAATGATATGCTGTTCTACCCTGAATTATGACGGGTATATCAGCGCTATTTACCTGCCTGCGGATACAACATGACTATTAAAAAATTGCCACATCTTGCCCACTGGGGCGCATTTACCGCCGTCACCCACAATGGCAAACTGACGGGCTGCGAACCCTTCTTCGCTGACCAGGACCCGTCGCCGATGCTGAACACCATTCCGGAACTGGTTTACTCCGACAAACGCATCCGTAAGCCGATGGTGCGCCGCTCGTGGCTGAAGTCACGGGAAAACAGCGACCGCACGCTGCGCGGCCGGGAAGATTTTGTCGAAGTCGACTGGGATACCGCGCTGGATCTGGTGGCGGAAGAGAACCGCCGCGTGCGCGATCGCTACGGTGCATCCGGCATCTTTAACGGCTCTTATGGCTGGTCCTCCGCCGGACGCGTTAACCATGCGCGCACCCTGATCCGCCGCTTCTACTTTACCGGCGGCGGCGGGGTCGATCAGCAGGGCAACTACAGCTGGGGCGCGGCGCAGTTTTTCCTGCCGTATGTGATCGGCACCTATATGCCCCTCACCGGCCGCGTCACCGACTGGCCGAGCGTGGTGGAACACTGCCAGCTGTTTGTCGCTTTTGGCGGACTGGCGCTGAAGAATGCCCAGGTGGCGTCCGGCGGCGCCGGGCAGCACAGTCTGAAACCGGCGCTGTTGCAGCTGGCGGCGAAAGGCACGCCGGTGATCAATATCAGCCCGATGCGCGATGACTGCCCGGCGTTTGTTAACGCGGAATGGATCCCGATTCGCCCGAATACCGACGTGGCGCTGATGCTGGCGCTCGGCTATGAGATCGAGCGGCGTGGCGCGGTGGATAACGCTTTCCTCGCCTCACACTGCGTGGGCTATCCGCAGTTGCGCGCCTATCTGACCGGTGAAAGCGACGGCATCGCTAAAACACCGGCGTGGGCCAGCGCGATTACCGGCATTCCGGCGGCGCGTATCGCGCTGCTGGCACAACAGCTGATCGGTGTGCGCAGCTTTATGACCTGTTCTTATTCGGTGCAGCGCGCCCATCGCGGCGAACAGCCGTACTGGATGATGATTGCGCTGTCGTCAATGCTCGGCCAGCCAGGACTGCCGGGGGCGGGCTTCTCCTTTGGTCACGGTTCGATGAACAGCGTCGGCAATCCACGTCTGGAAGGCCCGGCGCCGCTGATGTCCACCGGGCCGAACCCGTCTGGACTGTCGATTCCGGTGGCGCGTATCAGCGATATGCTGCTCAGTCCGGGTCAGCCGTATACTTTCCAGGGCGAGACTCTGGAATATCCTGATATTCACCTGATTCACTGGGCGGGCGGCAATCCGTTCCATCACCATCAGCAGCTGAACCGGCTGGTGGAGGGCTGGCAGCGTCCGGACACGGTGATTGTGCAGGACATCGTCTGGACGCCAGCGGCGCAGATGGCGGATATCGTGCTGCCGGTGACCACCACGCTGGAGCGCAATGATATCGGTGGCTCCTCGCGCGACCGCTTTGTGCTGGCGATGCATCAGGCAATTAAGCCGCAGCATCAGGCGCGTAATGATTTTGATATTTTCGCCGATGTGGCAGAGCGTCTCGGCTACCGCGACAGGTTCACTGAAAACCGCAATGAGATGCAGTGGATTGAGCATCTTTACCAGCAGTGTGCAGTGGCGCATGCCAGCAAAGGCGTACACTGGCCGGAGTTTGGCGAGTTCTGGGAGCGTGGTTTTGTCGAAGTGCCGGAAGGCGGCAAGTCGTATGTGTTTATGGAGGCGTTTCGCCACGATCCGCAGGCGCATCCGATTAAAACCGCCAGCGGTAAGATCGAGCTGTTCAGCAATACCATTGCGGGCTATCAGCTGGATGATTTCGCCGGACACCCGGAGTGGCGCGAGCCGCAGGAGTGGCTGGGCGCGGAGATCAGTCGCGATTATCCGCTGCATATGATCTCCATTCAGCCGGGCGACCGTTTGCACAGCCAGCTGGATGCCACCGCCACGGTACAGGCGAATAAAACCGCCGGGCACGAGACGCTGTGGATGCATCCGCAGGACGCCGCACCACGCGGCATTGCCGATGGTGAGGTGATTAAAGTCAGCAATAGCCGTGGCGCGATGCTGGCGGGGGTGCGCCTGACCGATGGCGTGACGCCGTCAGTGGTCCTGATCTCCACCGGCGCGTGGTTTGATCCAGGCTTTGGTAAAGCGCAATGGCAGCCTTACGACCGCGCGGGCAACCCGAATGTGCTGACGCTGGATATTGGCACCTCGTCATTAACCCAGGGGCCGAATGCCATGAGTTGCCTGGTGCAAATCGAGAAAGCGCAGCCGCTGGAGTCGGCGGTTTAAAGGCTTGGTAGCATAACTGCATATAAATCACATAGCTGGTTACACTTTGCGGTTAACTGTTGCGAATCAATGATAGCGACCCGTCGGCGGGACTTGTTAAATTTTAAGTCCCAGAGGTATTGATGGGTGAACATCAAAAGTATTCTTTCTTGATTACACCAACCTGCGCAGATGCGCAGGTTTTTTTTGCCCGAAAAAAGAGCAGAGGGTTTATGCCACGTTTAAAGAAGTTTTTGGGTAAAGACCAGGTTACTGCACCCTTCAATCCTTTCCGTTTTCGTCTGATCTGCCTCGGTGTGCTGGCCTGTATGGTGTTTCTTCTGGCGCGCGTCGCGGATTTGCAGCTTATCAATCATCCGATGCTGGAGCACGAAGCCGATCAGCGTTCGTTACGCACCGTGACGCTGCCGACGCCGCGCGGCACGCTGCTGGATCGCAACGGTGATGCGCTGGCGCTCAGCGTGCCGTCACGCGATATTATCGCCGATCCGCAGCGGGTGCTGGAGGCGCATCCCGATTTCTCCAGCGCCAAATGGCAATATCTGGCGAATGCGCTAAATCAGTCGCCGGATCAGATCGCCGCACAAATTAATGCCAGCGGCGAGCGCCGTTTTCTCTATCTCGGCCGTAAGATCGAGCTGGGGCTGGCGAAGGATATTGCCCGGCTGCATCTGAAAGGTATCTCCACGCAGTATGACGACAGTCGTTTTTATCCTATGAGCGAGGCCGCCGCGCCGCTGCTGGGCATTGTCGGCACCGATAATCGCGGGCTGAACGGGCTGGAGCGCGGTTATGACAAGCTGTTGCAGGGCGAGCCGGGCTATGAGAAGTATCGCCAGGATGGCGACGGCAACATTATCGCGATGATTGATTATCAGCCGCCGCAGCAGTCGCCGACGGTGCAGCTGAGTATCGATAAGTTTGATCAGTACACGCTGTATACCAAACTGCGCGATGGCGTGTTGCTGAATAAAGCCGATTCCGGCGCGGCGGTGCTGATTAAGATCGATACCGGTGAGATCCTCGGCATGGCGTCCTATCCCTCTTATAACCCGAATCATTTTGACAATGTGTCACCGGCGCAGATGCGTAATGCGGCGATTAATGACAGTTATGAACCGGGTTCAACGGTGAAGCCGCTGGTGGTGATGGAGGGGCTGGAGCGTAAGCTGGTGCGGCCGGATTCGGTGATCGATACCACGCCTTATTATGTTAATGGTCATTTGATCCGCGATGTTGGTCACTGGTCGCGCCTGACCATGACCGGCATTCTGCAGAAGTCGAGTGATATTGGTGTGTCGCATATTGCGCTGGCGATGCCTGCTCAGGTGCTGGTGAATACGTACAGTAATTTTGGTCTGGGTAAGCCGACCGGGCTGGGGCTGACCGGGGAGAGCGTGGGCTATTTCCCGGCGCACCGTCAGCGCTGGGCGGACATTGAGCGCGCGACCTTCTCGTTTGGTTATGGTCTGCGCGTGACGCCGCTGCAGATCGCCCGTGAGTACGCCACGCTGGGGTCGTATGGTGTGTATCGTCCGCTGTCGATTACCAGGGTGACGCCGCCGGTGCTGGGGACGCGGGTGGCGAATGCTGAGACGGTGCAGCAGGTGATCCATATGATGGAGAGCGATGCGCTGCCGGGCGGCAGTGGCGTGCGTGCGGCGGTGCCGGGTTACCGGCTGGCGATTAAGACCGGTACGGCGGAGAAGATGGGGCCGGAAGGGAAGTACGACGGCGGTTATATTAACTATACCGCAGGCGTCGCGCCTGCCAGCGATCCGCAGGTGGCGCTGGTGGTGATGATTAACCATCCGACGGCAGGCGATCACTTTGGTGGTTCGGTGGCGGCGCCGGTGTTCGGCAATATTATTGGTGCGGTGTTAAAGCATATGAATGTTGCGCCGGATGCGGTGGTGGGACATGGGTAAAGGGATGGACTGGATCTCTTAGGGATCGTTAAGGGCGTCGTCTGGCGGAGCGTGCCCGGCACCGGGAACACGGTCAGATCGGAAAGTCGCTTTTCGTCGTCCTGACCGCTCGGCCCGCGCCATCCCTGGCGCGGGACGCTTTCCTCTTCTGACCGTGTTCCCTGTGCTTTGACTTTTGCGTTGTCTGAAAAAGCCTGTTCAGCCAGTCTCTGCAGCAGGGCTGTAATTTGGTAAAGAACCGCTTAGATTTAGCCGCGTACGCCAGACGCTTCATCAATGCTGGCGATGATCCCGCTTTACTGGGGCATCGCCGGGCTGTTTCATTTTTTATTCAGATAGTGATTAATTCCCCACAACACCAGCGCGTGATCCTCATGCGACGGCAAGCCACTGACGCTCACCGCGCCAAACACTGCGCCGCTTTTATTCAGTAACGGGAAGCTGCCGCCGTGATCGCAAAATTCTGCCTGATTGATAAAGGGATGCAGCTCCATGCGTGCGCCGTTTTTCTCATAGTTCAGTCCGGCATACAACGAGGAGTGAGCCAGGCGCAGCACCGTATTGCGTTTACGCTTCAGCCATTCAAGATTATCGGCGCTGGAACCGGGCAGGGCGCTGAGAAACAGCGGCTGGCCGAACGCGAACACTTCAATCGCCACGGGGGCATTCTGTTCTGCTGCGCGCTGACGAATCGCCTGACCAATTTCCCATGCGGCAGTGAAATCAAACTCGGTAAAGCGGTTTTCCTGTTCCTGGACAAGTAACTCATCCAGCGTGAGGGTATGGCTCATAGCAACAGCTCCTGTGATTAGCGACGAAAGATAGCTGCAAACAAGGCTATGCTTAAGGAATTTAAATTTCAATAAATATAAAAGTGAAATTTATATTTTGTGAATGGTGAAGCATTTAACTGATTTGTGGGCGGAGCCAATGGTCCATCGTCACGCGCTTAAGATAAATCTTAATAAAATCAATCCGTAACAACTGGACAGACAATTCACAGCTGGTTGCACTTCGACGGACTCATTTGCGTTTTGCTGCTGGTTACTGCCGGGGGGCTTTGCGAGTATGAGGGTCCCAGAGGTATGTTAGGTGAATATGCAATCTGCCCGCCAGGTTGTTACCCTGTTCAGTTGCACCAGCCCACGCGGATGCGTGGGTATTTTTTTGTCCGCTTGAGCCAGCGTCCGGCACATTTACTCCCTCTTTTGACTAAACGTCGTGTTTGGCAAACAAGCTTTACGCAATCTTAACACCGCTGCTTTTGCGTCCACTTTATAATGCCTCTCTTTTGAGAATGATCATTCTCGTCATTTCATAATAACTTCAGATCGAGAGCACACCATGCAGCTGAAACTCCTCTCCGCGAGTTTAATTTTCTTGCTGGCCGCCTGCGACCAGACTTCATCGCCCAGCGCCGCACCACAGATCCCCGCCGTGGATGTTGTTACCCTGACCGCTGAACCGGTTACCCTGATGACGCAGTTGCCGGGCCGCACCACGGCGGTGAGGACGGCGGAAGTTCGTCCGCAGGTCAGCGGTATTATCACCAAACGCCTGTTCACCGAGGGCGGTGAGGTGAAAGCGGGCCAGCCGCTGTATCAGATCGATCCTGCCAGCTATCAGGCCACCTACGATAAAGCGCTGGCGACGCTGAACAACGCCAATATGCTGGTGAAACGCTATAAGCCGCTGGCGGAAGCTCATGCGATTAGCTCTCAGACTTATGATGATGCGGTCGCCGCCGCTAAAACCGCGCAGGCCGATCTGACCAGCGCGCGCGTCAATCTTGATTACACCCAGGTGAAGGCGCCGATCTCCGGTCATATTGGCCGTTCGCTGTCGACCGAAGGGGCGCTGGTGACCGACGGCCAGACCAGCTACCTCACCACCATTCAGCAGCTCGACCCGATCTATGTTGATGTCAGTGAGTCATCGCAGGATCTGCTGCGTCAGCGTCGCGCGCTGGCGAACGGCCAGCTTACCGCGGCTGGTGACAATGCCGCAGTGGTGAAGCTGACGCTGGAAGACGGCACCGAATATGCGCAAACCGGCAAGCTGGAGTTCTCAGAAGTGACGGTGACTGAAAGCACCGGCACCGTCACCATGCGCGCCTCGTTCCCGAATCCGCACAACGAACTGCTGCCAGGCATGTTTGTCCACGCCAGCTTCCCGCAGGGGATCGCCAGTGAGGGCATTCTGGTGCCGCAGCAGGCGATTAGCCATGACGTGAAGGGCAAACCTTATGTTTATGTGCTGAACAGTGACAGCACGGCAGATCAGCGCACCGTCACTACCGGCGAAATGAAGCAGGATAAATGGCTGGTGACCTCGGGGCTGAAAAGCGGCGAAAAAGTGGTGGTCAGCGGTCTGCAGTCGATTCGCAGCGGCGCCAAAGTGAATGCTAAAGAGAGTGAAAATCTTAGCAGCAGCCCGGCGAACACCAATCTCACCACCACCGATCCGTCGGCACAATAAGGGAAAAACAGATGTCGAAGTTTTTCATCGAACGTCCCATCTTTGCCTGGGTGGTGGCGATAATGGTGATGCTGGTGGGCGGGATCTCTATCCTGTCGCTGCCGGTAAACCAGTATCCCAACATCGCGCCAACGGCGATTTCCATCAGCGTCACCTATCCGGGCGCCAGCGCCGAGACCACACAAAATACCGTGGTGCAGGTGATTGAGCAGCAGCTGAACGGGATTGATAACCTGCGCTATATCGAATCGCAAAGTAACAGCGATGGCAGCGCCAGTATTATCGTCACCTTTAACCAGGGCACTGATGCCGATACCGCGCAGGTGCAGGTACAGAACAAGGTGTCGCTGGCCGAGTCGCAGTTGCCGACCGAGGTGACGCAGCAGGGGATTAACGTCCGTAAGTACCAGGCCAACTTTATGATGGTGGTCAGCCTGATCTCCACCGACGGCAAGCTGAATAACGGCGACCTGGCGAACCTGCTGGTGTCGAAACTGGAAGATCCGATTGCCCGTACCAAAGGCGTCGGCGACTTTATGGTGATGGGGGCCGAATACGGGATGCGTATCTGGCTCGACCCGGCAAAACTGTATAAGTATCAGCTGATCCCGAGCGATGTCAGCACCGCCATCAGTCAGCAAAACGTGCAGGTTTCCTCCGGTAAACTGGCCGGTCTGCCGACGATTCCGGGGGCGAAAACCAGCGCCACCATTATTGGTAAAACGCGACTGGAAAGCGTCGAACAGTTTAAACATATCCTGCTGAAGGTGAACAGCGATGGCTCTCAGGTACGTCTGCAGGATGTCGCCAGCGTCGATCTCGGCCCGCAGGATTACAGCATTTCCGCCACCTTTAACGGTAAAGCTTCCGCCGGTATGGCGCTGCGTCTGGCCAGTGGCGCAAACCTGCTGGATGCCACCAGCGCGGTGCGTGAAACAGTAGAGAACCTGAAATCCAGTCTGCCGGAAGGGGTGGCGGTTGAGTACCCTTACGATACCTCGCCGGTGGTCAGCGCCTCGATTGAAGAGGTGGTGAAAACCCTGTTTGAAGCGATTGCACTGGTGTTTGTGGTGATGCTGGTGTTTCTGCAAAACCTGCGCGCCACGCTGGTGACCACTATGGTGGTGCCAGTGGTGCTGCTGGGTACCTTCGGTATTCTGGCGGCCTGCGGCTACTCGATTAACATCCTGACGATGTTCGGCATGGTGCTGGCGATCGGCCTGCTGGTGGATGACGCCATCGTGGTGGTGGAGAACGTCGAGCGTGTGATGCATGAAGAGCGGCTCGATCCGAAGCAGGCGACCATCAAATCGATGGCGCAGATCCAGGGCGCGCTGTTTGGCATCGCGCTGGTGCTGTCGGCGGTGCTGCTGCCAATGGCGTTCTTCGGAGGTTCCACCGGGGTGATCTATCGCCAGTTCTCCATCACGATTGTGTCCGCGATGGCGTTGTCTGTGCTGATGGCGCTGATCTTCACTCCTGCATTGTGCGCCACCATTCTGAAATCCAGCGCGGCGGAGCATAAAACCACTGGCCTGGCCGGCTGGTTTAACCGTAAGTTCGACAGCGGCACGCTGCATTACACCCGCGGTGTTGGCAAGGTGAGCTCCCGCCGCAGCCTGTTCCTGGTGATCTACGTGGCGCTGGTGGCGGCCACCGGATATCTGTTTACCCGCGTACCGACCACCTTCCTGCCCGATGAAGATCAGGGGGTGATGATGGTGCAGGTGACACTGCCTGCCAATGCCTCGGCGGAACGCACCCAGAACGTGCTGGATGAGATGACCGGCTGGTTCCTGAAAAACGAGAGCGACAGCGTTTCATCAGTGTTTGCCGTGAACGGTTTCAGCTTCTCCGGCCGTGGCCAGAACAGCGGTATGGCGTTCGTGAAACTGAAAGACTGGAGTGAGCGCGGCAGCGCCCAGTCGGTGCAGGCGCTGGCGGGACGCTCCATGGCGCACTTCTCCAGCCTGAAAGATGCCAAAGTGTTTGCCATGGTGCCGCCTGCGGTGATGGAACTGGGCAACGCCACCGGCTTTGACTTCTTCCTTGAAGACACCAAAAACCAGGGGCACGAGAAGCTGATGGCGGCGCGTAATCAGTTCCTGATGCTGGCGGCGCAGGATCATCGTCTGACCGCCACCCGTCCTAACGGTATGGAAGATGAACCGCAGTATCAGCTGGTAATTGATGATGAACGCGCCCGCGCGCTGGGCCTGAGCCTCGAAGATATCAATGACACGCTCTCTGCGGCCTGGGGTTCCAGCTATGTGAACCAGTTTATGTATCAGGGCCGTGTGAAAAAGGTCTATATCCAGGGCAACGCCGGTTCGCGCGTGACGCCGGAAGATCTCAACAAATGGTACTTCCGCAACAGCAGTGACGAAATGGTGCCGTTCAGCGCCTTCGGCAGCGGTAAGTGGAGCTATGGTTCGCCACGCTTTGAACGCTTCAACGGCGTTTCGGCGGTGGAAATCATGGGCTCACCGGCCAGCGGTTACAGCTCGGGTGAGGCGGTGAAAGCGGTGCAGGAGATTGCCGCCAAACTGCCGGACGGCTACAAGGTGGCGTGGCATGGCACCAGCTATGAGGAGCAGACCTCTGGCTCGCAGACCACGGCGCTGTACACCCTGTCGATCCTGGTGGTGTTCCTGTGTCTGGCGGCGCTGTATGAGAGCTGGGCGATTCCGTTCTCGGTGCTGCTGGTGATCCCGCTTGGCGTACTGGGCACCATCGGTGCGGTACTGCTGCGTGGGCTGCAGAATGATGTCTTCTTCCAGGTCGGCCTGCTGACCACCATCGGTCTGGCGGCGAAAAACGCCATCCTGATCGTCGAGTTTGCCAAAGATTTGCATGAGAAAGAGGGCAAAGGGCTGGTGGAAGCGGCGATTGAAGCGGCGAAGCTGCGTATCCGTCCGATCATTATGACCTCGATGGCCTTTGTGCTTGGCGTGCTGCCGCTGATGCTGTCGCACGGTGCGGGGGCGGGCAGTCAGCACTCGATCGGCACCGCGGTGGTTGGAGGCATGATTACCGCCACCTTCCTGGCGATCTTCTTTGTGCCGATGTTCTACGTCGTGGTTGCCCAGCGTTTCGCCGGCAAGAATAAACAGAATTCCGAGGTTACACAGCATGAATCCTAAGAGCTTTACCCTGGCTGCCCTGGCGCTGGCGTTAGCCGGTTGTTCCCTGCAGCCTGATTATCAGCGTCCGGCGTTGCCGGTGGCGAACCACTACGATCAACAGCGTGGCGGCCAGCAGGCCAATGGCGCCGATATTGTCTGGCAGAACTTTTTTAACGACCCGGTGATGAAGCAGCTGATCCAGCTGTCACTGGACAACAACCGCGACCTGCGTGTCGCGGCCTTAAATGTGGAAGTGGCGCGTTCGCAGGTGCAGGTGGAACGTTCGGCGCTGATGCCGACCGTTTCCGCAGGGGTCAACGAAACCACTACCCATCTGCCGGGTAATCTGTACAGCACCAAAAGCAGCGGTCCGGTGACTTATCAGCAGTATGAAGCCACCCTTGGCACCACCGCGTGGGAGCTGGATTTCTTTGGTCGTCTGCGCAGCCTGAAAGATCAGGCGCTGGAAAGCTATCTGGCGACCGATGCCACCCAGCGCGCCACGCGCATCAGCCTGATTGCCCAGGTGGCCTCCGGCTACCTGACGCTGTGCTCGGATAAAGCGCTGCTGCAGCTGGCGCAGGACACGGTGAAAAGCCAGCAGGCGACATACGACCTGACGAAGCGCAGCTATGACGCGGGCGTCAGCAGCGATCAGGAACTGGCGCAGGCGGAAACCACGGTACGCAGCGCGCAGGCGGATGTCGCCTCTTACAGCCGTCAGGTGCGCCAGGATATAAACGCACTGGGTCTTCTGGTGGGCACCGATCTGCCAGCCGATCTGCTGGCGCAAGCACAGCTGAATAAAGAGTGGCATTTCCCGGCGACGCCAGCCGGGTTGCCATCGGACCTGCTGACGCGCCGTCCGGATATTATTTCCGCCGAACATACGCTGAAAGCGGCCAACGCGAATATCGGCGCCGCGCGCGCCGCCTTCTTCCCGAGTATCAGCCTGACGGCGGCGGGCGGCTCTTACAGCAGCAGCCTCGGCCATCTGCTGGAGGGCGGTACGGCGGCGTGGTCGTTTGCGCCAGCGATTAGCCTGCCAGTCTTTGACGGCGGGAAAAATCAGGCCAATCTGGATGTGGCGCAGGCGCAGAAACGTATCGAAATCGCTAACTATGAGAAAGCGATTCAGACCGCGTTCCAGGAAGTGGGCGATGCGCTGGCGGGCCAGGATACCTGGAAAGATCAGCTGAAAGCGACGGAGCAGGATTTAGCGGCGAACCAGCGTTATTACCACTATGCTGAATTGCGCTACCAGCAGGGCGTGGATAACTACCTGAATGTACTGGTTGCGCAACGATCACTGTATAGCGCGCAACAATCAGCGATTACGGTGAAGCTCGGCCAGCTTAACCAGCAGGTTACGCTGTATAAAGTGCTGGGCGGTGGCTGGAAGTCCTGATTTATTACGCGATTATTACACTCTACGCATAGAAATTAATCTGTTATAAAGATGATAATGTGACGCAGTTCGCTGTAATGATCATTGGGACCGGCGTGCCCGGTCCCTGATTTTTCGCCTGGATGACTGAATCAAAAGGACCTCATGATCTCGACCGCCAAAAAACCCCGCTTGCGCCGTATTCTGCTGATAGCCATTCCTTTGCTGATCCTCGCCGCAGTCGTATGGCGTCTGTTGCCGCACGGTGGCCCGGGCGCACCTGCCGGTGGTCCTCCGGGCGGTCCTGGCGGTGGCATGATGCTCGGCGGCACCACGGCGGTACACAGCGGTGAGGTGACGCTGGCGGATGTCCCGGTCTATATCAACGCGCTGGGTACCGTGACGCCGAACGCCAGTGTGACGGTCACCAGCCGGGTCGACGGGCAACTGACGAAAGTGCTGTTCACCGAAGGTCAGCTGGTGAAAGAGGGACAGTTGCTGGCGCAGATTGACGCCCGCAGCTATCAGGCGACGCTGGCTCAATATCAGGGGGCGCTGGCGGAAAATCAGGCGCTGCTGAAAAGCGCCGAGCTGACGCTGTCGCGCTATCAGAAACTGTATGCGCAGGACTCGCTGTCGCGTCAGGATCTCGACAGCCAGATTGCCACCGTCGGTCAGTATCGCGGCGCGATTAAAGCAGACCAGGCGCAGATTGATGCGGCGAAACTGAATATCGAATTCGCCAGCATTACCGCGCCGGTCAGCGGTCGCGTCGGCTTACGGCTGGTGGATGTCGGCAATATGGTGCACAGCAGTGATACCACCGGTATCGTCACCATTACGCAAATTCAGCCTGCGGCGGTGAAATTTAGCGTGCCGCAGAGCCATATTCCGGTGCTGGTGAAGGCGCTGCACCAGGGGCAGTCGCTGCCCGCCACCGCCTTTGACCAGGATGGCAGCACCGAGCTTGAGCAGGGCGCGGTGCAGTTTATGAGTAACGAAATCAATACCGATACCGGCACCGTAGAGCTGAAGGCGCTGTTTGCTAATCAGGACGATGCGCTGTATCCCAATCAGTTTGTGAATGTGCGCCTGCAAACCGGCACGCTGAAACAGACAACAGTGATCCCGGCGCAGGCGCTGCAGCTGAGCAGCGACGGTGACTTTGTGTATGTCATCAACCAGGACAACACCGTCAGCCGTAAAGCGGTGAAGAGCGGTCCGGCGTATGGCGACGATCGTCTGGCGGTGCTCTCCGGCGTCAGTGCCGGTGACAAGGTAGTGACAGAAGGGATTGATCGCCTGACCAACGGCAGCAAGGTTGAAGTGGTGACGGCGCAGCAGAGCGCCGCCGCCAGCGGGAGCGCGCAGGCGCAATGAATCCTTCACGCATCTTTATTGAGCGTCCGGTGGCCACCATCCTGCTGATGGTGGCGGTATTACTCTCCGGGATTTTCGCTTACCGTTTACTGTCCACCTCCGCGCTGCCGCAGGTGGATTATCCGACCATTCAGGTCACCACACTGTATCCTGGCGCCAGCCCGGATGTGATGGCCTCTTCCGTTACCGCCCCGCTGGAGCGCCAGCTGGGGCAGATGTCCGGGCTGAGCCAGATGAGCTCCAGCAGCTCCAGTGGTTCTTCGGTGATTACGCTGAAATTCTCGCTGGAACTGTCGCTGGATATCGCTGAGCAGGAAGTGCAGGCCGCCATCAACGCCGCGGACAGCCTGCTGCCCACCGATCTGCCCAACCCGCCGACCTACAAAAAGGTTAACCCGGCGGACAACGCTGTCATCTCGCTGGCGGCGACCTCCGATAACCTGCCGCTGACCCGCGTGCAGGATCTGGTGAATACCCGTATTGCGCTGAAGCTGTCGCAGATCTCCGGCGTGGGCATGGTGACGCTGGCGGGCGGCCATCAGCCAGCGATTCGCGTGCAGATGAACCCGCAGGCGCTGGCGGCGCACGGCCTGACGCTGGAAGACGTCAACACGCTGATCGGCAACAGTAACGTCAATGGTTCGAAAGGCGGCTTCGACGGTAAATATCACTCAATTACCATCGATGCCAACGACCAGCTGCGCACCGCGCAGGAGTACGGCAACCTGATCCTGACTTACCAGAACGGTGCGGCGCTGCGTCTGCGCGATATCGCCACCATTTCCGAAGCGGCGGAGAACAGCTATCAGTCGGCCTGGGCCAATCGCAGTCCGGCGATTGTTATCAGCGTACAGCGCCAGCCCGGCGCCAATGTGATTGCGGTGGTGGATGCGATTAAAGCCCAGCTGCCGACGCTGCAGGCGTCGCTGCCGGACGGCGTAAAAGTGTCGATTCTGTCGGATCGTACCCAGACCATTCGCGCCTCCATCAGCGATGTGCAGTTTGAGCTGATGCTGTCGATTGCGCTGGTGGTGATGGTCACCTTCCTGTTCCTGCGTAATATCGCCGCGACGCTGATCCCCAGCATGGCGGTGCCGCTATCGCTGGTGGGCACCTTTGGCGTGATGTACCTGTGCGGCTTCAGCCTGAATAACCTGTCGCTGATGGCGCTGACCATCGCCACCGGCTTTGTTATCGATGACGCCATTGTGGTGGTGGAAAATATCGCCCGGCGGCTGGAAGAGGGCGAAACGCCGATGCAGGCGGCGCTGAAAGGTTCGGCGCAGATCGGCTTTACCATTATCTCGCTGACTTTCTCACTGATTGCGGTGCTGATCCCGCTGCTGTTTATGGGCGATGTGGTCGGGCGGCTGTTCCGTGAGTTTGCTATCACGCTGGCGGTGGCGATTCTGGTATCGATGGTGGTGTCACTGACGCTGACGCCGATGTTATGCGCCTATCTGCTGCGCCATATCCCGGAACATCGCCAGTCGCGCTTCTACCGCAAAGGCGGCGAGTTCTTCGATGCGCTGGTGCGTGGCTACGACCGCATGCTGACGGTGGTGCTGAACCATCAGCCGCTGACGCTGCTGGTGGCGCTGGGCACGCTGGTGCTGACCGCCTTGCTGTATCTGGTGATCCCGAAAGGTTTCTTCCCCAGCCAGGATACCGGGCTGATTCAGGGCGTGACGGTGGCTTCGCAGGATGTCTCGTTTGCTGAAATGTCTAAACGTCAGCAGCAGCTGGCGGAGATCATTCTGCAGAATCCGGCAGTGGAGAGTCTGTCATCAACCGTTGGCATTGATGGCAATAACACCAGCCTGAACAGTGGCCGTCTGCAGATCAACCTGAAATCGTTCGACGAGCGCGATGAGCGTGCGGATGCGGTGATTAAAGAACTGCAGCAGGCGACGCAGAAAGTGCCGGGCATTCAGCTCTATCTGCAGTCGGCGCAGGATCTGACGGTTAACGATCAGGTGACGCCAAGTCAGTACCAGTTCACGCTGGACGATGCCGACAGTGAAAACCTGGTGCAGTGGACGCCGAAACTGCTGACGGCGCTGCAGCAGCGTGCGGAGTTTAACGGCGTGGTGAGTAATCTGCAGGATCAGGGACAGGTCGCCTATGTCGAACTGAACCGCGATGCCGCGGCGCGTTACGGCATTACCGCGTCTGACGTCGACACCGCGCTGTATAACGCCTTTGGTCAGCGGCTGGTCTCCACCATTTTTACCCAGTCGAACCAGTATCGCGTGGTGCTGGAAGTACAGCCGAAATATCAGCAGTCGCCTGCTTCGTTTGACGATATCTGGCTGGCCAGCAGTCAGTCATCCTCCGGCAATTCCACCAGCAGCAGTTCCACCAGCAGCTCGTCCGGCAGTTCCAGCACCAGTACCAGCAGCAGTAACGGTATGGTGCGGCTGACGTCGATTGCCAAAATCCACCTGCGTACCGGTTCACTGGTGAATATGCGTCTGAATCAGTTCCCGGCGGTGACCGTCTCGTTCAACCTGAATGAGGGCTATTCGCTGGAAGAGGGACAGCAGGCGATCAGTGAGGTGAGCCAGCAGCTGGCGCAGCCGGAGAGCATTACCCTGCGCTATCAGGGTGAAGCGTCCTCGTTCCAGAGCGCCACCGGCAATACGCTGTGGCTGATTCTGGCGGCGCTGCTGACTATGTATATCGTGCTGGGCATTCTGTATGAGAGCTTTATTCACCCGGTCACCATTCTTTCCACCCTGCCGTCGGCGGCGGTGGGGGCATTACTGACGCTGCTGCTGGCGGATACCGAATTCAGCCTGATCGCGCTGATCGGCGTGATCCTGCTGATCGGCATCGTCAAGAAGAATGCGATTATGATGATCGACTTTGCGCTGGAGGCTGAGCATAAGCAGCATCTCAGCCCGCGTGAGGCGATTCATCAGGCCTGTCTGTTGCGTTTCCGTCCGATTCTGATGACCACCATGGCGGCACTGCTCGGTGCGCTGCCGCTGATGCTGGCGCACGGTTCCGGCGCCGAACTGCGTCAGCCGCTGGGGCTGGTGATTGTCGGCGGACTGATCGTCAGTCAGGTGCTGACCCTGTTCTCCACGCCGGTGATTTATCTGTGGTTTGATGGCCTGGCGCAACGCGGCAAACGCTGGATGCGTGATGCACAACGGCGCGCGCAGGAGTAACCATGATTAAGTTGTTTATCTTCCGCCCGGTGGCGACGCTGCTGCTGACTTTCGCGCTGCTGCTGCTCGGGCTGCTGGGCTATCGCTTACTGCCAGTCGCGCCGTTACCGCAGGTGGATCTGCCCACCATTATGGTCTCCGCGAATCTCGCGGGCGCCAGCCCGGAAACCATGGCGGCGACGGTAGCGACACCGCTGGAGCGTGCGCTGGGGCAGATTGCTGGCATCACCGAGATGACCTCCAGCAGTTCGCAGGGGTCGACCACTATCATTCTGCAGTTTGACCTCGACCGCGATATTAACGGTGCGGCGCGCGATGTACAGGGTGCGATCAACGCGGCGCGCAGCCTGCTGCCGAGCAGCATGGCATCACTGCCGACCTACCGTAAAGCCAACCCGTCAGAAGCGCCGATCGTGCTGATGGCGCTGACCTCCTCGGTGGTCAGCAGCGGCGAGCTGTACAATCTGGCGGACAGCAAACTGAAGCAAAAAATTGCCCAGGTGAAAGGCGTCGGTCAGGTGTCGCTGATCGGCAGCGCCCTGCCAGCGGTGCGCATCACGCTGCAGCCGCAGCAGCTGACGCACTACGGTGTGTCGCTGGATACGGTGCGCAGCGCGATTACCAACAGCACCACCAATCTGCCCAAGGGGATGCTGGAAGGGGAGCAGCATGCATGGGTGGTGGACAGCAATGGTCAGCTGAATAAAGCCAGTGAGTACCGCAATCTGGTGGTGAGCTACAAGGATGGACGCGCGATTCAGCTCAGCGATGTCGCCTCGGTGTATGACTCGGTAGAGGACAAATACAACGTCGGTTACTACAACCAGACACCGTCGGTGATGCTGGTGATCACGCGCTCGGCGGGTTCCAATATGCTGGAAACTATCGACGCGATTAAAGCGCTGGTGCCCGCGCTGCAGAAAGATCTGCCGGGCAATGTCAGCCTGAAGCTGGTGGTGGATCGCTCCACCAACATCCGTTCCTCGCTGTATGAAACCGAAGAGACGCTGCTGATTGCTATCCTGCTGGTGATTGGCGTGGTGTTTGTGTTCCTGCGCAATGTGCGCGCGCTGACCATTCCGGCGCTGGCGCTGCCGGTGTCGCTGATTGGCACCTGCGCAGTGATGTATGTGCTTGGCTACAGTCTCGATAATATGTCGCTGATGGCACTGATCATCGCCACCGGCTTTGTTGTCGATGATGCGATTGTGGTGCTGGAAAATATTACCCGCTATATCGAAAAGGGGCTAAGTCCGGTGCGCGCAGCGCTGAAAGGGGCGCAGGAGGTCAGCTTTACCGTGCTGTCGATGACGCTGTCGCTGGTGGCGGTGTTTATTCCGCTGCTGCTGATGGGCAGCCTGGTCGGCCGTCTGTTCCGCGAATTCGCCGTGACGCTGACGGTTTCACTGATCATTTCCATGCTGGTTTCGCTGACGCTGACGCCAATGCTCTGTTCGCGTCTGCTGCGGCGCAAGCCGAAAGTCACTGAGCGCCCGCATCCGCTGTATCAGTGGATTGAAAACCGCCTCAATGGCCTGCTGGCCTGCTACTCGTCGGCGCTGAACTGGGTGATGCGCCACCAGCGCCTGACGCTGTTCAGCCTGCTGCTGACCATTGTGCTCAACGTGTTCCTCTATTCAGTGGTGCAGAAAGGCTTCTTCCCGAATCAGGATACCGGGCTGCTGATGGGCATGCTGCGTGCCGATCAGAATGTCTCGTTCCAGGCGATGCAGCCGAAACTGCAGGCGTACAGCAAGATGATTGCGGAAGACCCGGCGGTGGATGGCGTGATGTCGTCGATGGGCAGCGGCGCATTTGGCTCGCGTAACAGCGCCAACTTCTTTGTCCATCTGAAAGATCTCGATCAGCGCGATGCCAGCGCCAGCGAAGTGGCGAACCGGCTGAGCATGAAGTCACAGAACGATGCCGGTATTCAGCTGTTCCTGATGGCGGCGCAGGATATTCATGTCGGCGGGCGCAGCGCCAACGCCACTTACCAGTACAGCCTGCAGGCGGACGATCTCGATACGCTGCGCATCTGGACGCCGAAGGTGAAAGCAGCGCTGGAAAAGATGCCGCAGTTCACCAGCGTCGATACCGACTCGCAGACCGGCGGCCAGGAAGTGCTGATCACCATCGATCGTGACCGCGCCAGTCAGCTTGGCGTCAATGTGAAGATGCTCGACACGCTGCTGAACAATGCTTTCAGCCAGCGGCAGGTGGCGACGCTGTATCACTCACTCAATCAGTACCATGTGGTGATCACGCTGGATGATGACTACACGCGCGACCCGGCGATCCTCAATCAGCTGTTTGTGGTCAATGACAGCGGCAATCAAATCCCGCTGTCTGCGTTCGCCAGCTTCAGTGGCGCCAATGCGCCGCTGTCGGTGGCGCATCAGGGGCAGTCGGCCACCAGCACCGTCGCCTTTAACCTGGCGGACGGCGTGTCGCTGGAGCAGGCACAGGTGCTGATCAAACGTGCGATGGCGGAAATCGCCTTGCCGGACACCATCAATGCCAGCTTCCAGGGTACGGCGAAAATGTTCGCCGATCTGGCGACCACCATGCCGTGGCTGATTATGGCGGCGCTGGCGGCGGTGTATATCGTGCTGGGGATGCTGTATGAGAGCTACATTCATCCGATCACTATTCTCTCGACCCTGCCGTCGGCGGGCGTCGGCGCCTTGCTGCTGTTGCTGCTGACTAATACCCAGCTGACGGTGATTGCGCTGATCGGTATTTTGCTGCTGATTGGCATCGTCAAAAAGAACGCCATTATGATGATCGATTTTGCGCTGGCGGCGGAGCGTGAGCAGGGCATGACGCCACAGCAGGCGATTACGCAAGCCTGCCTGATGCGCTTCCGCCCGATTATGATGACCACGCTGGCGGCGTTCTTTGGCGCACTGCCGCTGGCGCTGGGCACCGGCGGTGATGCCGATATCCGCCGCCCGCTGGGGCTGGCGATTGCCGGTGGTCTCGCGTTAAGCCAGCTGTTAACCCTGTTCACCACCCCGGTGGTGTATCTCTATCTTGATCGCGTCAGCCGCGCCACGAAACGCCAGTGGCAACGACTGCGCCATGCTGAATAATCTGTGATGAAAATGAACCAGGCGAAATTATCGACATTAATCATGGCGTTGCTGCTTACCGGCTGCAGCGTGGGGCCTGATTATCAGCGCCCGGCGGTCACTACCCCGTTGCAGTACAAATACGCCGCAGGCTGGCGCGAAGCGCAGCCGCAGGATGCACTGAGCAAAGGTGAGTGGTGGGCGGTGTATCAGGACGCGACGCTGGCGCAGCTGCTGACGCAGGTGCAAATCTCCAACCAGAATGTAGCGCAGTATGAGGCCAAATACCGCCAGGCGCTGGCGTTAGCGGGCGGATCGCGCGCCGATCTGCTGCCAACGGTCAGCGGCAGCGCCAGCTCTACCCGCAGCGGCAGTCGCGCCACCAGCACGCTGAGCGGTGTCGATCAGCGTACGGTCAGCGACAGCCACTCGGCGCAGCTGAGCGCCAGCTGGGAGCTGGATCTGTGGGGCAAACTGCGGCGCACGCTGGAAGAGAACCAGGCGAGCGCCGATGCCAGCGCGGCTGAGCTGGCGAATATCACCCTCAGCGCCCAGTCTTCGCTGGCACAGAACTACTTCCAGTTGCGGGTGATGGATCAGCAGATTGCGCTGTACCAGCAGAGTGTCACTGCCTATGAGCGCTATCTGCAGGTGATTAACAATAAATATCAGGCGGGCGCGGAGTCGCGCGGCACGCTGGCGCAGGCGCAAACCCAGCTGGAAAGCGCGCGCGCGTCGCAGCTGGATCTGGTGTGGCAGCGCGCCCAACTGGAACATGCCATTGCCCTGCTGATCGGCAAAACACCGGCGGAGTTCAGCCTGCCCGCAGCAACGCTGACGGCGAAAATGCCGGCGATTCCGCAGGCGCTGCCATCGCAGCTGCTGCAGCGGCGGCCGGATATCGCCTATGCCGAACGCAATGTCGCCGCCGCCAATGCCGCGATTGGCGTGGCGATTGCCGGTTATTTCCCGGATCTTACCCTCAGCGCCAGCGGTGGCTTCTCCAGCTCGGCGCTGCATAATTTGCTGTCGCTGCCGAACCGTACCTGGTCGCTGGGGCCGGAACTGAGCGGCACGGTGCTCGATTTCGGCGCGACCTCCGCCAAAGTGGATCAGGCGCGCGCCAGCTATGATGCCTCGGTTGCCAGCTATCGTCAGGCGGTATTGGAAGGTTTCCAGGAAGTGGAAAACTATCTGGTGGAGCTGAAAACGCTTGATGCCGAAATCGCCGCGCAGCAGCGCGCCACCGATTCGGCGAAAGAGTCGGCGCGCGTCACGGCGAATCAGTATGAGGCGGGGATGATCGATTATCTCGATGTCGCCACCACCGAAAACACCAGTCTGAGCCAGCAGCAGAGTTTACTGTCGCTGCAAAGCACCCAGTGGGTGGCCAGCGTTGAGCTGATCGCCGCGCTGGGCGGCGGCTGGCACGCTCCGCAGCAGACGGAGCTTTAAATTGTAACAACGCTAAAGCTGATTACCGCGTCGCCGATAAATGTAGCAACTGATTCATTTTTGTTAACCAGGTGCTGCAGTAATGAAAAATATCTCGATAAAAACCGGCCTGCTCTCGTTGCTGGCGCTGATGACCGCTCTGCTGCTGATTGTCAGCGTAATGGGCACGGTGGCGATCAATAAGAGCTATCAGTCGCTGATGGCGGTGAATACCACCCAGGGTGTGCTGCTGGGGAATCTGTCGAGCAGCAACACCAATATGCAGCGTATTCGCGTGGTCGCCTCGCTGGCGGTACGTAATATCGAGCTGGGTAAATTCGACGATGGCGCAGCAGCAGCCGGGCGGGCGGAAACTTACGCCAATACCGCCAATGAAGAGCTGCAGCGTTTCTTCGCTGCGGTGAAAGGTAATCCAGAGGCGGAAGCGCTGGCGCAGGAGATCAATAAAGCCTACCAGGCGTATCGCGATAACGGCCTGAATCCGATGATCAATGCGCTGAAGCAGCGCGATCTGAAAACCTATTATCTGATGATCGACAGCCAGCTGCGTCCGCTCGGCATCGCCTTTGATAAAGCCAACAAAAACTTCTTCGATTATGCTCAGCAGGTAGGCCAGCAGCAGCTGGAAAATGCCACCAGTGATAAGACGCTGATGCTGGTGTTAATCGCATTCTGCGGCGTGCTGACGCTGGTGCTGATGGTGCTGGCATGGCTGGTGATGCGCACCATGCTGATCCTGCCGCTGCAACATGCCGTGCGCCTGCTGGAGCATATCGCCGAAGGCGACCTGACGCAGCCGATCCCGCCTGCCAGCGCCAATGAGCTGGGACGCCTGAATGCCGGGCTGGGGCTGATGCAGGATTCACTGGTGGTCTCGGTGTCGCGGGTGCGTGACGCCAGCGTGCAGATTGAAACCGGCTCGACCGAACTGGCGAACGGTAATGATGATTTGTCACGCCGTACCGAGCAGTCTGCTTCCTCACTGGAAGAGACGGCGGCGAGCATGGAGCAGCTGACGGCAACGGTGAAACACAATGCTGAGAACGCAAAGCAGGGTCACGAACTGTCGGAAAATGTCTCCGCCACCGCCCAGTCCGGCAGCAAAGTGATGCTGGACGTGATGGACAATATGAAAGAGATTGCGCGCAGTTCCGATCAGATCGCCAATATTCTTGGCGTGATTGACGGCATCGCCTTCCAGACCAATATCCTGGCGCTGAACGCGTCGGTGGAAGCAGCGCGTGCTGGTGAGCAGGGGCGTGGTTTTGCGGTGGTGGCAAATGAAGTGCGTGTGCTGGCGCAGCGCAGCGCGCAGGCGTCGAAAGAGATCCACGAGTTGATCGCTAACTCACGCAGCCGGGTGGATGCCGGTACGCAGCTGACCACCCGCGCCAGTGAAACCATGACCACCATTGCCGGGCAGATCGTCAATATCAATGTGCTGATGCGTGAAATCGCCAGCGCCTCGAAGGAGCAGAGCCTTGGTATCGACCAGATCAATGTCGCGGTAAACCAGATGGAAGATGTGGCGCAGCAGAATGCCGCGCTGGTGGAAGAGTCCGCGATGGCGACCCGTTCCCTGCAGGATCAGACCAGTCAGCTGGTGCTGGCGATGTCCTCGTTCAAGCTGTAATTCTCCCGCCCCTCACCGCCAGCGACGGCTGGCGGTGCCTTGCTGTAACAATTTCTCTATTTTGTCTTAGCGCGCATTGAGTTACGCCGCCATATCCTGCATGGTGTAGGCAATCTTGTTGCTGCTAAGGAGCTGGCATGTTGTTCTCGTTTTTCCGCTGGTTATTTCGCCTGATGTATCGCGTTGAACTGCGCGGCGATCTGGCTGCGCTCAATAAACAGCGGGTGCTGATTACGCCAAACCATATGTCTTTCCTCGATGGCGTGCTGCTGGCGGTGTTTCTGCCAGTCAAACCGGTGTTTGCCGTTTACTCATCGGTCAGCGAAAAGTGGTATATGCGCTGGCTGAAGTCGGTTATCGATTTTGTGCCGCTGGACCCGACCAAACCGATGGCGGTGAAAGCGCTGGTGCGCCTGATTGGCAGCGGGCGTCCGGTAGTGATTTTCCCGGAAGGGCGCATCACGGTGACCGGTTCACTGATGAAAATCTACAGCGGTGCGGGCTTTGTTGCCGCCAAATCGCAGGCTAACGTGGTGCCGCTGCGTATTGAAGGCGCGGAGTACACGCCCTTTGGTCGCCTGGGCGGGGTGTTTAAACGCCGCCTGTTCCCGCGTATCACCCTGACGGTTCTGCCTGCCACCACCATCCCGATGCCCGATGCGCCGCGCGCGCGCGACCGCCGTGTTCTCGCCGGTGAACATCTGCATCATGTGATGATGGAAGCGCGCATGGCGGTGCGTCCGCGTGAAACGCTGTACGAAGCCTTTCTCAGCGCGCGTACCCGCTACGGCTATTTTAAAACCTGTATCGAAGACATTAACTTCGCGCCGGACAGCTATACCGGGCTGCTGAAAAAGGCGCTCGGCGTGGGGCGTATCCTTGAGCGCTACACCCGCCAGGGCGAATATATTGGCCTGCTGCTGCCGAATGCCACGGTAACGGCGGCGGCGGTGCTCGGTGCGTCAATGCGCGGCCGCATTCCGGCGATGCTCAACTACACCGCGGGTGTGCAGGGACTGAGTAGCGCGCTGAAAGCGGCGCAGGTCAGCACTGTTTTCACCTCGCGTCAGTTCCTTGAGAAGGGCAAGCTGGCGCATCTGCCGCAGGGCGTGACAGAAGTAAAATGGATCTACCTCGAAGATCTGAAAGATACCGTCACGCTGCAGGATAAGCTGTGGATCCTCGGCCACCTGCTGCTGCCGCGCAACGCGATGGTGGCGCAGCAGCCGGAAGATGCGGCGATGGTGCTGTTTACTTCCGGTTCCGAGGGTAACCCGAAAGGGGTGGTTCATTCGCATAAAAGCCTGCTGGCGAATGTGGAGCAGATCCGCACCGTGGCGGACTTCACTCCGCGTGACCGCTTTATGGCGGCGCTGCCGCTGTTCCACGCCTTTGGCTTAACTGTCGGGCTGTTTACCCCGCTGATGACCGGCGCGGAAGTGTTTCTCTATCCAAGCCCGCTGCACTATCGCATCGTGCCGGAGCTGGTGTACGACCGTAACTGCACCGTGCTGTTTGGCACCTCCACCTTCCTCGGCAACTATGCGCGTTATGCCAATCCGTATGATTTCGCCCGCCTGCGCTATGTGGTGGCCGGTGCGGAGAAACTGCAGGAGAACACCCGTCAGGTGTGGCAGGAGCGTTTTGGCATCCGTATTCTGGAAGGCTATGGCGTGACCGAGTGCGCACCGGTGGTGGCGATTAATGTGCCGATGGCGGCGCGTGCGCACACCGTCGGGCGTATTCTGCCGGGTATGGATTCACGTCTGATCTCTGTGCCGGGCATTGAGCAGGGCGGTCAGCTGCAGCTGCGTGGCCCGAACGTGATGAAAGGTTATCTGCGTGTCGAGCGCCCGGGCGTGCTTGAGGAGCCGCAGGCGGATAATGGTGAAGGCGAAATGGAAGCGGGCTGGTACGACACCGGCGATATCGTCAGCTTTGACGACGGCGGCTTCTGCCAGATCCAGGGGCGGGTGAAACGCTTTGCCAAGATCGCCGGAGAGATGGTGTCGCTGGAGAGTGTGGAACAGATTGCGCTGAAGGCTTCCGCTGAAAAAATGCATGCCGCCAGTATGAAATCTGACGGTAATCGCGGTGAAGCACTGGTGCTGTTTACTACCGACAGCGAACTGACGCGTGAACAGCTGCAGCGCGCCGCGCGCGAACTGGGCAGCCCGGAGCTGGCAGTACCGCGTGATATTCGTTTCCTGCAGCAGTTACCGCTGCTGGGCAGCGGCAAACCGGATTTTGTCACCCTGCGTAAAATGGCGGAAGAAGAGGCGCACACCGCATGAGTTCAACCCTGACTGACGATCGTCCGCTGCTGTCGCGTGGCATGATGGCGGTGATCGCCGCGCAGTTTTTGTCGGCATTTGGCGATAACGCATTACTGTTCGCTACGCTGGCGGTGATTAAAAACCAGCTCTATCCGGACTGGAGCCAGCCGGTTTTGCAGATGGTGTTTGTTGCCACCTACATTGTGCTGGCGCCGTTTGTCGGCCAGATTGCTGACAGCTTCGCCAAAGGCCGGGTGATGATGTTCGCTAACGGCATGAAGTTGCTCGGCGCGCTGGTGATCTGTTTCGGTTTCAATCCGTTTCTCGGCTACAGCCTGGTCGGCATTGGCGCGGCGGCTTACTCACCGGCCAAATATGGCATTCTGGGCGAAATCACCAGCGGGGAAAAACTGGTGAAGGCCAATGGCCTGATGGAAGCCTCGACAATCGCGGCAATCCTGCTTGGCTCGGTGGCCGGTGGCGTGCTGGCCGACTGGAATCTGCTGGCGGCGCTGGCTGGCTGCGTGCTGGCCTATGGGCTGGCGGTGGCGGCTAACCTGCTGATCCCTAAACTGGCGGCGGCGCGCGCCGGACAGAGCTGGCATCCGCAGCAAATGTCGCGCAGCTTCTTCCATGCCTGCGCGGTGCTGTGGCGCAACGGCGAAACCCGCTTCTCGCTGGTGGGCACCAGTATGTTCTGGGGCGCGGGCGTCACGCTGCGTTTCCTGCTGGTGCTGTGGGTGCCGGTGGCGCTGGGCATCAGCGATAACAAAACGCCGACCCTGCTGAATGCGATGGTGGCGATTGGTATTGTGATTGGCGCAGCGGCAGCGGCGCGGCTGGTGACGTTAAAAACGGTGGCGCGCTGTATGCCTGCCGGAGTGCTGATTGGCGTGGCGGTAGTGATTTTTACCCTGCAGCATACGCTGGTGAATGCCTATCTGCTGCTGGTGATCATTGGTGTGCTGGGCGGCTTCTTTGTCGTGCCGCTCAATGCGCTGCTACAGGAGCGCGGTAAAGAGACCGTTGGCGCAGGCAATGCGATTGCAGTACAGAATCTGGGGGAGAACGGCGCGATGCTGCTGATGCTCGGCCTCTACTCGCTGGCGATTAAGCTGGGTACGCCGCCGGTTGCTGCCGGGGTCGGCTTTGGCGCGCTGTTTGCACTGGCGATTGCCATTTTGTGGGGCTGGCAGCTGGGGCAGAAAAAGCGCGCGCGCTGACAGTTAACAGAGTTTGGATGCGGCGGTGGGCCGCGCCCGTTTTAACGAAAAAGGATGATCATCTGATGAAAAAATTTCTGGCAGGTATGTTACTGGCGCTGGTATCGGCGACGACGGTAATGGCGGAAGAGGCGCGCCCTGAAGTGGCCGAATCGGTCAAAGCCTGGGCGGGTAACGAAGGCGTGCAGGTATGGACGCTGCGTTACGGCAAGCGCGAGGAGAATAAAGCGCTGGTGCAAATCACCCATGCCGATCACGACTGGGACAATAAGATCCAGCTGATGGATGTTGAGACCAAAGGCGAACGTCGCGACTACAGCGTGCAGGTCAACGGCAAGAAGTTTGTGGTGCTGAACCTGAACAACGGCTACGGCGAATTAACCCTGCCGGGCGAGGCGAGCAGCCGACGCATCGCCTACAGTCAGGGACTGTCTGCCGAAGGCAATGCGCAATATTTCCTGACCGACTACCTTAAGCAGGAAGGGAAAATCCCTGAGTAATGCAGGCGGGCGGCAGAGTTGCCGCCCTTGCTTTATCTGTTCCTCAGGCTTTTCAGAGTGTTTTGGCCACCATGCCAAATGCCGCCAGCAACATAAAAACGCCCGCGGAGCGAAACAGGATACGCTGCGCTTCGGCGCTGGTGAGAAAACGGCGTATTTTCAGTGCCGCAAGGATAAACACCGCCCCGACGGCGACCAGCACAGCGATCGTCAGCGGCACCAGCATCATTCCCCATACCTGCAACGACACATTATCCAGTGAGATAATCAGCGGCAGGATCGCCAGATAAAAAGCGATGGTCTTTGGGTTGCCGAGTGTAATCGTCAGACCTGACAGCCAGGCGGAGACCAGTTCCTGTTTTGTTGCTCGCTGATCGATATCTACCGCCTGCGGTTGATGGCGCCAGAACTGCCATGCCAGCCAGCATAAATAGGCTGAAGCGGCCCAGTTAATCAGGGTAAACAGCGGCGTCCAGGTGTGGGCGATGATAGCGAGGCCAAACACCGCAGTGGAGAGATAGATCAGATCGCCGAGGATTAATCCAGTCAGCATGGTGAAACCGGTAATGGCGCCACCGCTTACGCTGCGCGCCACTAATGCGGTCATGCCCGGACCGGGGATTGCCGCAGCTAAGCCGAGAGCCGCGATATACGAGATGATTTGAGCGCTTCCTAACATGATAGTTCCTGTTACTGATGAGTAAAATTAAGCGTTGAAGGGGGGTTACTGACTGGCCTGCCACGCGACAATGGCCCGGGCAAAGACCAGATCCTGAACAGCAAGTCCAACCGATTTAAACAGCGTTCTTGGTGCAGCAGAGTGGGGATTTTGATAGTCTTCAGCCAGCAACTCACCGATTTCCGTTCCCCGACAATCCTGCGGCAGCAAACCTTGCTCACTGGCTTTGATAAGACAGGTTGAGGCATTCCATACCGCCTCGCGTGAATCGACATAAAGTGCGGCCTGCGCGTAGACGTCGGGCGACATCTCCTGAAAACCAGGGGCAGAAGCCCCTACGGCGTTGATGTGGCAGCGTGCTGGCAGGTCACGGCAGTGGAGGAACGGTTCTTTCGCTGATGTCAGCGTACAGATGATCTCGGCATCCTGAACCGCTGCTGCGGGTGTGGGGGCGATGATAACGGGCAGACGCAGCTGCTCACGGCACCATGCGGCAAATGCTGATGCGCCAGCTTCGCTTCGCCCCCAGACTGTAATGTGACGGACAGGCCGTACTGCCATCATCAGCAGAGCATGTTTTCTCGCCTGCACGCCTGTACCCAGAATCGCCAGATGGCTGGCATTCGCTGGCGCCAGCAGGTCGGTAGCCAGCGCAGATGCGGCTGCGGTGCGCAGCTCGGTTACCGACGCCGCATCCACGAAAGCCATATCGCCCTGGGGCGTGACGTCATAGAGCAGTATGCCTCCCTCATGTGAGGTGCGCTGAACCTGCTGGCTGAAGTCAACCTTAACGGTTTTCAGTCCAAAGCCCGCATAGGGGCCGTCGGTAATACAGGCTGGCATCGTCCCCATCAAACTCCCCTGCTCAGACGCGATCACGCTGCGCAGCGTCTGCCTGACCTTACCCTGGCTCACCAGGGTAAAAGCATCACGGCTTAACTGCAGGCAGGTTGCTGCAGAGAGCACCTTTTCCACAACCTCACGGCCGATGATCTGCATAGTGCGCTGCTCCTTTTATGCGGGCGGTTGTGACTGGAATTGCGGCTCAATTTCGGTGCGCGCGATGCTGTTGAGCAGTGTGGACATGGTTTTCTGCGCTACACCAAGGATGACATCCAGTATATTTTGCTGACTGTACCCGGCTGCGAGCATCTCACTGACCGCCTGCGGCGGAATCTGCCCCTGAGCCTGCACGACCTGGCACGTGAAGCGGTACAGCGTCGCCAGTTTGCCGGGCAGGGCTTGCGGAGCTTGCATCAGAGCCTGCAGGGTTGCCGGTGAGACCCCTTTATACTGCGCGATCCAGCTGTGTGCCTGTATGGTGTAGTCACAGCGATTAATCGTGCCAGTGGTAATCCAGACAATCGCCCGTTCCTCTTCGTTAAGTGAGCATTGCGAAAAGGCATCGTGTGCAAACTGGTAAGATGACAGCAGCGCCGGTGATTCCGCCATGTAGGCGCTCTGGCGGGGGATCCAGCCAAAGCCATCAATCGAGCTTTGCAGCAGCGGGCGACTGGCGGCTGGGGCGCTGTCGAGGGTGTGCAGATTCAATGTGGTCATTTCCACTCCTTGTTAAATGTGCCAACCTGTGAGGCAAATACCGACCAGAGCATATGGATCGGACGAGTTTTGGAGACAAACTCGAGCGCATGCAAACGGGCGGCAATTTCTGTGGTTAACGCCATATCCACCTCCCCGGATGACACTGCCTGCGCGGCTGCACTGGTCGATGGCATTTCCACTATCCGTGCGATACGTAATCCTGCGGGCAGTAATTCTTCAATTAACGGCACCGGCGCCGGATGGGAGGCGATATACAACGGACGGTCAGGGAGTTGTTTATTCGCCACCAGACCATAGAGCGGAGTGTCATAGAGAAACGTCGCCAGTAATTTCAGACTGGTATCCATATAAAAATCATTTATTTTTGGATAAGCATTGGCGACGATTAATAATCCTTTTTCATGCTTTACATTGTTTCTTGCCAACTCGTAAGAGTTATTCAGATGAATTTCATGACAACTTTCCGCGTAATTTTTATTCATCCAGTTATGAAAGAATTGCGAAGCATATTCACTGCTGGTTCCGGCGGGACCAAGCGTGTGAACAGGAAAATTGACGGCACAGTCTAAACCCATATCCATAAAATGATGGTTCATTTTTTCACCTAAATACGTTATTTAGCCGACGGGAGTTAACCAATGACGAAATTCATTTAATTCACCGCTCACCACTTGTGCATACAGACGTTTTATTGTCATTGATACACTTTGGGGCTGGGTGCTGTTTAGCGGGTGATAATCGATCCGACTGACCGGTGATATTTCTACGCCGGTTCCTGACAAAAAACATTCATCGGCAGTCAGTAACTCTGAAGGTAATATTTCGCGTTCTTCAACCTCTAAATTAAGATAGCGGGTCGCGAGGGTGATAATGCTATCCCGGGTAATCCCTTCCAGAATATGGGCAGTCACAGGTGGAGTGACCAGTTTTCCTTGTTTGACCATAAATACATTTGAGGTGGTGGCCTCCGCAACGGTGCCATGGCTGTTAAGCATAATGGCGTCATCATAGCCTCCGCGCTGCGCCGCTTCCATCGCCAGCGCCGAATTAACGTAGCTGCCGGTGATTTTGGCGCGTGCCGGTATCGAATTATCCGCGATGCGTCGCCAGCCGGAGAGGGTGCAGGAGAGACCGTCCTGTCTGACATAAGTACGCATGTTGAGACTGTTGATCGACAAGCCGCTGCTGACACCGGAGAGTTTCACGCCGAAGCCGCTACCTGGCAGTAAATGCTGTTTGTAAGCGATGGGACGGATGTAGCAGTCGCTGCGCACTTCGTTACGGCGTAGCAGGGACAGAACAATATTATTAAGCGCGTCGCAGGCGGGCAGATCGTCTATCAACAACAATGAGGCTGACTGGCGCAGGCGACGAATATGGTCATCAAGGCGAAAGACACTCACCCCGCCATCGGCCACCTGCGTGTAGCCGCGGATCCCTTCAAACACACCCGTACCGTAATTAAACGCCTGGGTAGTGATAGGGAGTGTAGCTTCACTGGCGTCAACGAATGCGCCATTGAGATAGGTCCAGCGGTGGTGGCCTGGTCGTGCTTCGCTGGCGTGGTGGGTTGCGAGGTTCTCCATCACTTGAATCCTCGTTTGATCAGCGCAAGTGCGGCATCCCGGTCACTGTTGTCGGCTGCAGGGCGACGGTCATGCAAACGCGCCGCTTTCCAGCTGACCATGGCGGAGGTACTGGTCACGGCAGCGGTTTCGCCTGCTATAAGATTGATTTTGACTCCGTTCAGAGTTTGCTCCATATGCTGCTTCACTCTGGCGAGTCTGGCGCCGATATCGCTGTGTTGTGCAAACATCTCCACAGTGATATTCAGGACATCGACACCCTGTTGTTGATCAATTTCAATCGCATAATCAAGACAATCGTGCAGGTGGTCCAGCAGCGCACGTTCCAAATCCCATGCGCAGTAAGCTGTACCATTGAGGGTCAGAACATCGCGGACGCGGCCGATTGGCGTAATTTTCTGACTACCATCAGGCATATAGGTGGAACGTACCAGATCGCCGGTACGATAACGGATAAGAGGCTTTTGCCCACGATAGAGATGCGTGATAACCAGCTCACCCGTGACCTGGCCGCTTGTCACATCAAAATTTTTGCCCGTGACCGGATCGATGATTTCATAGTAATTGTTAAGCGGGACAGTATATAAGTAACTGTCATAGGAGCAGACCGCCAGAATCGAGGACTCTTGCGAAGCATACATGCAGCTGTAAACTTGTGCCCCCCAGACCTCACCAATGTTGCGCAGCAGTGCCGGGGTGGTGAGTTCGCCGACTGTAAGAATCAGCCTGACGCTGCTGGCTGAGGGATCCTGGCCGGCATCTTTGATAAAGCGAGCGGCTGAAATAGCTACAGCGGGAGTACAGACCAGCGCCGTGATTTTTAAATCATTAATTAATGACATCACCCGCTTCATACCGACGACCGGGGAGCGCGGCCACATTTTTACCACTGCATAACCGAGGCTGCGAAATACATCCTCAAAAGTATCGCCTGTCGAATGCAGTTCGGTCGGCCCCATTACGCCGACAATATGATTGTCGCCATGCTGGGCGAAGATATCGCGGTAATGAATAATCAACGGCGTATTGTTGTGAATAGAATCAGTTTCATTTCGCGGGCATGGCGTCGGTTTGCCCGTTGTGCCGGTGGTTTCATAATAAATCCAGCTTTGATGCAAAGGCGCAGATGCCATTGCTGCGCCATGATTTCTCAAATCATCTTTAGAGGTGAAGGGCAAGTCGCGTAAATTATCTGTGGTCAGCGTGGCAATGTCTGCAGATGTTAAGCCTTTCAGATGTTCACGATAAAAAGGAGATTGCGTCGTGACATATTTTATCACATCACGCAGTTGGTCATTTTGATGATTATGAAGCTGTTTTAAACTTAACTGACCTGATTCAAAATGACTGTGTTGTCGATAAATATCTTTTGCTTTCTCAATGAGATCGTCTTTGAATATGGCGTACATGTTGCATTCCTTAATTAATAAAGGGTTAAAGCAAACACTGTTTTTGGCGTGCAGCAATGCGCAAAAGTTAACCTTTTGCATATTTATCGGATGATGATTTATCGTTATTTAACGGTAGAGCGGAAGATTTCCTGTCATTTTGGTGATTTTCTTTTTGGGACCAATCAGGCCAATTGCCACCAGTTCAATATTTTCGCTCTTTACTGAGGAAATACGTTCGCCATACTCGTCATAAGTTTTACAGGACTGGGCTAAGGCGCTAAATGGCATCAGGTAAATTTCCTCGTCATCTTTAGCGTTATTTTGCAGTTGGTAAAGATAATCACCTGGCGCCAGGAGTACGGGAAGTGGTGCATAAATGACGCCAGGGTAATTTGCATGGTCCAGGCTTTGCATATCCGGTCCGACAAGATTTTCCACCGTACGGCCAAAACTAATACCAATAACACTTGCCGCATTCATGGCAAGCCCGGCAGGGAGGTTTTTATCGATAACAATTGTACAGCGATGTTGGCTGGCATCGAATTTCATGTAAAGCCCTCAGCTCAATCTGGTGCTTTTCAGCAAGCAATGGAGAAGTTATTTAAAACGGTGAGTAAACCAGTGTTGAGTGTGAAATCGCTGGCAAGCTCAATGTCGACGACGTTCCAGTCCGCGATGGCGCGCCATTTTGCTACACCGGCCTGATGATCAGGATGGACGATATAGGCGTTCAGCGCTTCACGATTTTCAAACAGACCGATAACGACGAAATCGGCGGCGATGTCGCGTCGGGTGGTATTACGACCACAGGTCCACCCTTTAATTTCCTCAATGTAATTAGGATGAGCACGTGTCGATCTCTCGGCATCAATCGCTTCCAGTGCAGCCCATCCCCACGGCTTTTTGAATGTAAACAAGACGATATGCATCAACATAGGTGTCAGTTCCTTTCTGCTGCCTGCTTTGATAACTCATTAAAAAACCGAATGTATTATGCAATAACTGACTGGAAAATTGTTACCTATATTGCTTGTTTATTCGGCACTAATGGGAAAAAATAACCCGTCGACGGTTCTAAAAAGAAAGGAATTTACCTCAATGACACTCGGCCTGACAGAAATGAAAATCCTTAAGCTGTTGCAGGATGATGCGCGGGTCACCAACCAGGTGCTGGCGGAAAAAATTGGCATGTCAGCCTCCCCCTGCTGGCGCAAGGTGCGTAAGCTTGAAGAAGATGAAGTGATTCAGGGCTACCGCGCGGTGCTGAACCGCAAAAAGATTGGCCTTGGGGTCATGGTGTTTATTCGCGTGGCAATAGACAGCCACAGTGAAGCGGAAGCGAAAAAATTCGAGGAAGAGGTGACGGCGCTGGAGGATGTGGTGGCCTGCTACAGCATCGGTGGTGATGCGGATTTCCTGTTGCAGGTGGTGGCGTCCGATCTTGATTCCTATGCGGATTTTGCCATGTCAGTGGTGCGCAGGCTGCCGGGTATCAAAGAGATGCAGAGTATGTTTGTGCTGAAGGAGATTAAGCCGCTGGTGACCTATCCGATTAAAAAGATGAGTGAAGGTGCATCAGCAGGGTAAAAGGGCAGAAACAACCCGGCATGTCAGTTGTTTGCTGACCCTCCCCCACAGGGGGGGAGGGGATTAGTGCGGGAATGTGTGTCAGAAAAGTGTTCCACTGACCCACACTAGCGTCTGAGGTGGTGTGTCGTCCCCGTTGCTGGTGGCCTGCGCCTTATGGTGCCGGGTAGGTATAGCGACGGTGAATCGCTTCCAGTTCCTGCACCACCTCTTCGCTCAGCGTCAGGTTAAAGCTGTCGATATTGATCTTCAGCTGCTCCAGCGTGGTGGCGCCCAGCAGGGTGCTGGCGACAAACGGTTGCTGACGCACAAAGGCCAGTGCCATCTGCGAAGGATCGAGATTGTGCTTCTTCGCCAGTGCGACATAGGCGGCAATCGCCTGCTGTGACTGCTCACCGCTGTAGCGGGTGAAGCGGCTAAACAGCGTATTACGCGCTCCCGCCGGTTTGGCGCCGTTCAGGTATTTACCGCTCAGCGTTCCGAATGCCAGGCTGGAGTAGGCCAGCAGTTCGACGCCTTCATGCTGGCTGATTTCCGCCAGTGCCAGCTCAAAGCTGCGGTTCAGCAGGCTGTACGGGTTCTGAATGGTGACGATGCGCGGCAGTTCGTGCTTTTCCGCCAGTTGCAGATAGCGCATCACGCCCCAGGCGGTCTCATTCGACACGCCGATATAGCGAATTTTGCCCGCACGAACCTGCTCATTCAGCGCTTCCAGTGTCTCCAGCAGCGTGACTGGTACACTGGCGTCGTGGTACTCATAGTTCAGCTTGCCGAAGTAGTTGGCCGGACGCTGTGGCCAGTGCAGTTGATAGAGATCGAGGTAATCCGTGTTCAGGCGTTTCAGTGAGGCATCCAGCGCTTCACGGATATTTTTGCGATCCAGCGCCTGATTTGGACGGATTGACGCGTCATTGCCGCGCGACGGACCGGCGACTTTCGACGCCAGCACGATCTTGTCACGGTTACCGCGCGCTTTAATCCAGCTGCCAATATATTGTTCAGTTAACCCCTGGGTTTCCGGGCGCGGTGGCACCGGGTACATCTCAGCGGTATCAATCAGGTTGATACCGGAACCTAATGCCAAATCCAGTTGAGCGTGGGCGTCGGCTTCGCTGTTCTGCTCACCAAACGTCATGGTTCCTAGCCCCAGCTGACTCACTTCCAGTGTGCTGTGGGGGATACGGTGGTATTGCATTTGCCGGCTTCCTTTTTTCATTTTGGAATGGATTAATCCTGGGTGCAGCATTTTTGACTATAACCGCGTGAGGGGAGAGGGGGAAGAGGGGATTTAGTCTGAAATGCGCAGAAGGTTCGCGCCGCGTGCAGGCTGGCGGCGCGGCGGACATGACATTCAGCAGGAATTAACGTTCAATAATGGTCGAGACTTCGTCGCCGTTAATCTGCAACTCGTGGCCTGATTCATCGACATACTTGATAAGCCCGGTCTCTTTATCGATCACTGGCTTGCCGTCGGTCATGATCATCTTGCCATCTTTCGTCGCCATGACGTAATCGCTGCTGCAGCCGCTAACCAGTAATACCATCGCTATCGCTGCCGCACTTAACATCCACTTCATTCAGGCTCTCCCGCAGTTTTCTCTTCAGTCTATCAGTGTAGTAATAAACGTTTTTCTGCGGGAGATTAATCACAGGATTCTGAATTGCACCGGTGATTGCTCCCTGCTTACAGAGCGCTCTTCTTGCCACGCATCAGATTCAGCGTCTCTACCGCCATCGAGAAGAACATCGCAAAGTAGATGTAGCCTTTTGGTACATGCACGTTGAAGCTCTCCAGAATCAGGGTGAAACCGACCAGAATCAGGAATGCCAGCGCCAGCATTTTCACCGACGGATGGCGATCAACGAACTCACCCACAGTACGGGCGGCGAACATCATCACACCAACGGCAATCACCACCGCAGCCATCATAATAAACAGATGATCGGACAGTCCGACGGCAGTAATCACCGAATCGAGGCTGAAGATAATATCCAGCAGCATGATCTGCACGATGGCGCCGAAGAAGGAGTGAACATTGGTTTTATGCTCTTCTTCACCGCCTTCGATGGTTTCGTGGATCTCCATACTCGATTTCCACAGCAGGAACAGGCCGCCAAACAGCAGAATCAGGTCGCGCGTCGAGAACGAGTGATCGAACAGGGTAAACAGCGGGTTGGTCAGGCGCACCACCCAGGCAATGGATGCCAGCAGGGCCAGACGCATAATCATCGCGCCAGCAAGGCCAAGGCGGCGGGCTTTGTTCTGTTGGTGTTTGGGCAGCTTAGCAACAACCAGCGAGAGGAAAATAATATTATCAATGCCAAGCACGATTTCCAGAATGGTCAGCGTGCCGAGGGCTAACCAGGCATTGGGATCTGCAATCCAGTCAAACATTGTGACGTCGTATCCTAAACGAAAGTTAAACGGCGATTATACGCATCATCCATGGCGTCGGAAATCATTTAGCCGCTGCGGCGAAAAAAACCGGTGATGGGGCTGCTTACGGGGGGACAGGAAACTCGCTTAGCGCGTAATCGCGTAATGTTGTGTCTTTCATCAGGCGATGAGCCTGCGCCTGGCGTTTTGCCGCTCTGACTTTAAGCCGGCTGAGGCTACAGTAAGAAATGGCGCGCCAGCAGCGGTGCTGTAAAGCTTTTCTTCAGATAAAAGCCGCGCGGCAGAGTCATGATCGGCTGACCGTTTTCACCAATTCCTTCGGTCAGCGCTTTGCTGTTGGCGGCTTTCGGGCGGATTTGCAGATACTCGCCGTGGCGCGCGGTAATGCGTTCCACCTGGCCGAGCACAATCATATCCATTAACTCTTCCCAGTCGCGCCGCAGCAGTTCTTCTTCCTGCGCGTCCGGGCTCCATAACAGCGGTGCACCGACCCGGCGTTCAGCCAGCGGAATGGCGCGGTCGCCCTCGACCGGTATCCATAGCACCCGCGTGAGCTTATGGCGCACATGGCTGGTCTGCCAGGTGACGCCGCTGTTGCCGGTCAGCGGCGCGACGCAGACGAAGGTGGTTTCCAGCGGACGGCCCAGACTGTCGACCGGAATGGTTTTCAGCTCGACGCCGATCTCGGCAAAGTCCTGTTCTGGTTTGCTGCCCGCGCTGGCGCCAAGATGCAGCTCCAGCAGCGCACCCACCCAGCCTTTATCGCGTTTCAGATCCGCCGGCATCGCAACCTGCGCGCGCTGTGCCAGTTCCGCCAGCGTATAGCCCGCCAGCGACTGCGCGCGCGCCAGCAGGCTCGCCTCATCTTCAGGGGGAAGGATCTGCGGAAAATCAACGGCCATAACAATTCCTGCTGCGGTGGTTAAAAAACAAACAGTTAGCGTGCAGAACTTTTGCTGCGTTCGCGCTGCTGTGCAAAACCGTAATAATAGCATGATTAATCATGCTTTTTTACCCCTCCCAGCCCAGGGGATGTGAAGGTGCGGCAGCGGTTTTACCAGTTTGTCATCGATAATAAACAGGATCTTACACCGGGTTATCCACAGAAATATGGGATAACTCCTTATTGAAAGGAATACTGTTTCGATTTACAGCCTTGACGACGGCTTTTTTTACCCGAATGAGTCATTTTGTGCGTAACTTATTGGCATAATCTGTGGATAAAAAAGGCGGTGCTCGATCTTTCGCCAACCGGAGAAATACACGACTTATTCTGCGTTGATCGGCGGATTGCGTAAAGTGAGTAACATCACTATCACTCTGATTGGTATAAGTTAATTGAGTTGCTTATCGAGGATTTTCCCTGGCGACTAAAAAGTTGTCCCCCTCTCACTACCGAGTTCTGCACAAAGCTATCCACAGAAAACGTGAATAAGATCGCCTTTTTGCGCGGCCCTCTGTTTATAACTTTTAATATATCTGTGAGTTATCCCATTGTTATCCGGTGTTGCCGGGCGCAAGCAGTGGTTTACCGCCTGTAAGGAGTATGAAACAATCAGAACATCCGAGTTTTAATTTGAGGTAGTCCGGTGATCGATGATGATGGCTACCGCCCGAATGTTGGTATCGTAATCTGTAACAAGCAGGGACAAGTGTTGTGGGCCAGGCGTTATGGCCAGCACTCCTGGCAGTTTCCGCAGGGAGGGATCAATCCTGGCGAAACTGCGGAACAGGCGATGTACCGCGAACTTTTCGAAGAAGTTGGTTTACACCGGAAAGACGTCCGTATTCTTGCTTCTACCCGTAACTGGTTACGTTATAAGTTGCCAAAACGTTTGGTGCGTTGGGACACAAAGCCGGTCTGTATCGGCCAGAAACAAAAGTGGTTTCTTCTGCAGTTGATGTGTAATGACGCGGATATCAATATGCAAACCAGCAGCACGCCTGAGTTTGATGGCTGGCGCTGGGTGAGCTTCTGGTATCCGGTGCGCCAGGTGGTTTCCTTTAAACGCGATGTGTATCGCCGCGTGATGAAGGAGTTTTCTGGTGTGGTAATGCCGGTGCAGGAGAGTTCTGTGCAGCGCAATGCGCCTGCTTATCGACGGAAAAGAGGTTAAGCCACGCAGATTATGCTCACACAGTTGCGCGATATTGTTGAGAAGGTAGCGGGAGCGCCACGATTACATGAATCGCTGGAGATCCTGGTTAATGAGATTTGCCTGGCGATGGACACAGAAGTCTGCTCCGTTTATCTCGCGGATCACGATCGTCGCTGTTACTACCTGATGGCAACGCGCGGACTGAAAAAACCGCGCGGGCGCACTGTCGCGCTGGCATTTGATGAAGGGATCGTCGGCCTGGTCGGGCGGCTGGCCGAACCGATTAACCTCGCCGATGCGCAAAAACACCCCAGCTTTAAATATATTCCCTCCGTAAAAGAGGAGCGCTTCCGCTCCTTCCTTGGCGTGCCGATTATCAGCCGCCGCCAGCTGCTTGGCGTGCTGGTGGTGCAGCAGCGCGAACATCGCCAGTTCGACGAAAGCGAAGAGTCCTTCCTGGTGACGCTGGCGACCCAGCTGGCGACGCTGTTGTCACAGTCGCAGCTGCAGCAGCTGTTTGGTCAGTTCCGCCAGTCGCGCATCCGTGCGCTGGCCGCCGCGCCAGGCGTGGCGGTGGCGCCGGGCTGGGTCGATAATACCCAGCCTTCGCTCGATCTGGTCTCTGCCGCGTCGACGCTGGACAGCGTGCGCGAACGAGAACGCCTGCAACTGGCGATGGCTGAAGCCTCCAGCGAGTTTCGCCGCTACAGTAAACGCTTTACCGCCAGCGTGCAGAAAGAGAGCGCGGCGATTTTCGATCTCTATTCCCACCTGCTGACTGACGCGCGTCTTAAGAAAGATCTGTTCGCCGCGATTGATGGCGGATCGGTTGCGGAATGGGCGGTGAAAACCGTGATTGAGAAGTTCGCCGCCCAGTTTGCCAGCCTGCAGGATAACTACCTGCGTGAGCGCGCCGGCGATCTGCGCGTGCTCGGCCAGCGCCTGCTGTTCCACCTCGATGACAGTCTGCAGGGTAACAACACCTGGCCGGAACGCTTTGTGCTGGTGGCCGATGAGCTGACCGCCACCACGCTGGCGGAACTGCCGCCGGAACGTCTGGCGGGGGTGGTGGTGCGCGATGGCGCTTCCAACTCTCATGCGGCGATTCTGGTGCGGGCAATGGGGATTCCGGCGGTGATGGGCGCCGATATTCAGCCTGACCTGCTCAATAAGCGGCTGCTGATTGTTGATGGCTATCGCGGTGAGCTGCTGGTTGATCCCGAACCGGTGCTGGTGCAGGAGTATCAGCGACTGGTTAGCGAGGAGAACGAACTCAGCAAACTGGCGGAAGATGTTGTCGAGCAGCAGGGCGCGCTGAAAAGCGGCGAGCGGGTGCAGGTAATGCTGAATGCCGGTCTCAGCGCTGAGCATGAGCAGGCGCTGGGCAGCTGGGTGGATGGCATTGGTCTGTATCGCACCGAAATCCCGTTTATGCTGCAGAACGGCTTCCCGTCAGAAGAGGAACAGGTGGCGCAGTATCAGGGCATGCTGCAGATGTTTCTCGATAAACCGGTGACGCTGCGTACGCTGGATATCGGCGCGGATAAACAGCTGCCGTATATGCCGATCAGCGAGGAGAATCCCAGCCTCGGCTGGCGCGGTATTCGCCTGACGCTCGATCAGCCAGAGATTTTCCTGGTGCAGTTGCGCGCGATGCTGCGTGCCAACGTGGCGAGCGGCAACCTGAGCATTTTGCTGCCGATGATCACCAGCATGGATGAAATCGATGAAGCGAAGCGGCTGATCGATCGCGCCGGGCGTGAAGTGGAAGAGATGCTCGGTTACGCGATTCCGAAACCGCGTATCGGCGTGATGATTGAAGTGCCCTCGATCCTGTTTATGATCCCGCACCTTGCGTCGCGCGTGGATTTTGTTTCGGTGGGCACCAACGACTTAACGCAGTATCTGCTGGCGGTGGATAGAAACAATACCCGCGTCGCCAGCCTGTATGACAGTCTGCATCCGGCGCTGTTACAGGCGCTGCGCGCTATAGCCGAACAGTCGCAGCGGGCGGGGATCGAACTGTGCCTGTGTGGTGAAATGGCGGGCGATCCGATGTGTGTGGTGCTGCTGATTGGCCTCGGTTATTACCACCTCAGCATGAACGGACGCAATGTGGCGCGGGTCAAATACCTGTTGCGCCATATTGACCGTGAAGAGGCGGAGGCACTGGCAGAGCGCAGTTTGCAGGCACATACGGCGATCGAAGTGCGCCATCAGGTGGCGGCCTTTATGGAGCGGCGTGGTCTGGGCGGATTGATCCGCGGCGGGCGCTGAGGACGGACAGCACGAACTGTCCTGCTGGCATACCAAAGTTTACAGTTCTCGCCCCCGTTACTATAACGCCTGTGCTATGATTCGCAGCCTTAGCAAGCCGCAAAGTGACTGATTTTTCATCAGTCAGCGGCAGGGTGCTGTGCACCGCACGTGCCAGCACGCACGAATTTTCATTCAGCCGCCCATCATTCAGGGCAGACAATTTTATGGTGAAAGATGAATAACGGCTATCTGGCTTTCCCTCAGTTTGATCCGGTGATTTTCTCCATCGGACCGGTTTCTCTCCACTGGTACGGTTTGATGTATCTGGTGGGCTTCGTCTTCGCCATGTGGCTGGCGACGCGTCGGGCGAATAAACCTGGCAGCGGCTGGAAAAAAGAGGAAGTGGAAAACCTGCTGTATCTGGGCTTCCTTGGCGTGTTCCTCGGCGGCCGCCTGGGTTATGTGTTTTTCTACAACCTGCCGCTATTCCTCGACAATCCGCTGTACCTGTTTAAAGTCTGGGATGGCGGCATGTCATTCCACGGCGGGCTGCTGGGTGTGATTGCGGTGATGCTTATTTTTGCCCGCCGTACCAAACGCAGTTTCTTCCAGGTTGCTGATTTTATTGCGCCACTGATTCCTTTCGGCCTTGGCGCCGGACGTCTGGGTAACTTTATCAATGGTGAGCTGTGGGGCCGTGTAGCGCCTGATTTCCCGCTGGCGATGCTGTTCCCTGGTTCACGCGGTGAAGACCTGGAACTGGTGAACAGTCATCCAGAGTGGCAGTCGCTGCTGTCGACTTATGGTGTGCTGCCACGCCACGCTTCAATGCTGTATGAACTGGCGCTGGAAGGTATCGTCCTGTTTATTATCCTCAACCTGTTTATCCGCAAGTCACGTCCGATGGGAGCAGTATCCGGCCTGTTCCTGATTTGTTACGGTATTTTCCGTATTATTATTGAATTCTTCCGCCAGCCGGATGCCCAGCTGGGCCTGTTCGGTGGCGTGATTAGCATGGGGCAGATTCTGTCGATTCCGATGGTGCTGGCTGGTGCGATTATGATGATTTGGGCGTATCGTCGTCGCCCGCAGCAACAACTTTCGTGAGGAAAAATGAAACAGTATCTGGAGTTAATGCAGAAAGTGCTGACCGAAGGCACGCCGAAAAACGATCGTACCGGAACCGGCACGCTGTCGATTTTTGGTCATCAGATGCGTTTCAATCTGCAGGAAGGTTTCCCACTGGTGACCACCAAACGCTGTCACCTGCGTTCCATTATCCATGAGCTGCTGTGGTTCCTGCAGGGCAATACCAATATCGCTTACCTGAAAGAGAATAAGGTGACGATTTGGGATGAGTGGGCGGATGAGAATGGTGATTTAGGCCCGGTTTACGGCAAGCAATGGCGCAGCTGGGGCACGCCAGACGGGCGGCAGATTGACCAGATCAGCAAGGTGCTGGAACAGCTGAAGCAGGATCCGGATTCACGCCGTATTATTGTTTCAGCGTGGAATGTCGGCGAGCTGGATGAGATGGCGCTGGCGCCGTGTCATGCGTTCTTCCAGTTCTATGTGGCGGACGGCAAGCTCTCCTGCCAGCTGTACCAGCGCTCTTGCGATGTGTTCCTCGGCCTGCCGTTTAATATCGCCAGCTATGCGTTGCTGGTGCATATGGTGGCGCAGCAGTGCGATCTGGAAGTGGGTGATTTTGTCTGGACCGGCGGGGATACCCATCTGTACAGCAACCACATGGAGCAGACTGCATTGCAGCTGTCACGTGAACCGCGTCCGCTGCCGAAGCTGGTAATTAAGCGTAAACCTGACTCGATTTTCGACTACCGCTTCGAAGATTTTGAAATTGAAGGTTACGATCCGCATCCGGCGATTAAAGCACCGGTTGCGATCTGACTTTGTGGCGGTGACCGGTTGGTCACCGCCGTTTTCGCTGCGCTGGTGTCGTTCGCTTTCTCTGGCTTTCCGTTTCCTCCCTGCGTCATTCAGCTGCTGTGCTCGCCATACCGCAGAGATTGTTGCTTCTGCTATCTCATCCTTCTGTCTGCACTGTTTCTGCTGTAATAACAGCTGAGCGCATTCCTGCGCGCCCCTGCCAGCCCATTTTTGTGCATTACTTCGCAAGCTTTCTGACACGGCAGTAAACCGTAAAATTTTCTTTCGCACTGCACCGAAAACCGGCGTTTTGCCCGTCGCCTGATACCGGTTGCCGCGCCACACTGCACACCATGAAAAGCGATAACTCACAGGGCTATACCCTGCCGGAACTACTGATTGTATTGCTGATTGTCGGCGTGCTGGGCGTCAGCGCCGTCGCGGGCTGGGTACGCTGGCAACAGCAGCAGCGGCTGGCGGAAACCGCTCAGCAGATCCAGCATTTTTTGCTGCAACTGCGCGCGCAGGCCAACTGGCATAACACCGAGCAGGTGCTGTGGCTAAAGCCAGGAGATCGCTGGTGTCTCGGCAGCCGTGAGATGCCAGCGGATAACTGCGTGGCGGGTCAGCGCGATCAGCTGATTGCGCCGCATGCTGATGTCAGCATCGTGAACCTTACTCAGGGAATGGGCTTCTATGGCAAACGCAATGTGGCACGCGCAGGAAATATCGAATTTGCCAATGACGCCGGGCAGTGGCGCATTATTGTCTCCGCACGGGCGCGCATCCGCCTGTGTAAGCCGGAAGAGCAGGGGGAATGCCAGTGAAAAGCGCCGGATTCAGCCTGATTGAAATGCTGATTGCGATGGCGGTGAGCGGTGTACTGATGCTGGGTGCGATGCGCCTGCTGCCTCAGTTGCAGCAGCAGAATATGCAACTGCTGGCGCAGTCACGTCTGGAAGAGGAATTACAGCAGATGATGATGACGCTGGAAAAGGCAGTGCGGCGTGCGGGTTACTGCAATGGCGATTGCGGCGGTGTGGGCTGGCAGATTGCGGACAACGGCCAGTGCATGCTGGTGAAATGGGATGAAAACAGCAACGGCCGCTGGGAAGACAGCAGTCATGCGGAGAGCGAACTGTATGGCTACCGATTGCGCAATGACAGTCTGGAGATGCAGCGCGGTGTTACCCGTTGTGACGGCAGTGGCTGGGAGCGGCTGTCCGATCCAGGGCTGATTACCGTGACTGGCTTTCAGATTGAACGCGATAACCGCACCATAAAACTCAGGCTCAGCGGTTATGCACAGGCCTTCCCGGCGCGAACGGTGACGCTGGAGCAGTGGGTAAGCGGGATGAATTTATGACTGACCAGCAACAGGGAAAGATTACGTATCGGCAATCAGGAAAGCAGTCATTACGCCAGCAACAGGGAAGTGGCGCGCTGGGCATGGTGGTGCTGATTTTACTGCTGGGCAGTGCGCTGCTGCACGCTACCCGCCAGCAGCTGGATGCCGCGCTGACGCTGGTGGCGCAGGAGCGGCAGCATATTATCGATTATTATTCCGCTCAGGCGGCGCTGGCGTGGGGTGGGCAGGTAAACTGGCCAGATAGCAGCGGCTGGCAGTGCCAGACGGAAATGCAACAACAGTGGCGCGTCTGTCTTCATCGCGACGATCCGCAACGGGGTTTACTGCGCGGTGAGCATCTGGCACAGCCGCTGGCGCTCTGGCAGTGGGTGGAGCCGGAGGGCGGGAAAGTGCGTCCGCTGGCGCATGGCTGGATAGATTTCTGCCCGCTAACTCACGATGCGGATTGTGTGCCCAATGAATCGTAGGTCACAACACGGCTTCAGCCTGCCGGAAGTGCTGTTTGCGCTGCTGCTGTTCAGCCTGAGCTTAACCGCGTTGCTGCAGTATCAGCGAGCGCTGACTCAGGGATTCGCCCAGCAGTGGCAGCAGCGTCAGGCATGGCGCTATGCTGCGCAGCGTATTGAAGGGCAGGAAATCGCGGGCTGGCAGACGCAACTGCTGACACAGCCCGGCCCGGGAGGATGCCAGCTGCTGACAGCGCAGGTACGCGGATCGCTGGGGCGCGAAGCGCGGTTGACGACACTGCGTTGTGCGCCATGAACCCACGATTGCTCTGTCGGACGGTGAAATCGTCCGGCATACATTTGCATACCGAAAGATAAAAGTTACAGTGTCGGCAGTAACGGCGGCGCAGATGCCGGATTAAACGGGAGCAGCAATGTTTAGGGTCTACCACTCCAATCAGCTTGATTTACTGAAGACGCTGGCAGCGCATCTGATTGAAAATCAGCCACTCCGCGACCCTTTTCAGCCGGAAGTGGTGCTGGTGCAGAGTCCGGGGATGGCGCAATGGCTGCAGATGTCGCTGGCAGAGCATTTTGGTATCGCTGCAAATATCGAGTTTCCGTTGCCCGCCAGTTTTATCTGGCAGATGTTTGTGCGCGTGCTGCCGGACATTCCGGAAGAGAGCGCTTTCAATAAAGCCAGCATGAGCTGGAAGCTGATGACCCTGCTGCCGCAGATGCTGACGCGCCCGGAGTTTACCGTACTCAGCCACTATCTCACCGACGACGACGACAAGCGTAAGCTGTTCCAGCTGGCGGCGCGCGTCGCCGACCTGTTTGACCAGTATCTGGTGTATCGCCCGGACTGGCTGAACCGCTGGCAGAATGGCGAGCTGATTGATGGGGTCGGCGAGGCGCAGCAGTGGCAGGCGCCGCTGTGGGCGGCGCTGGTCGCCTATACCCATCAGCTGGAACAGCCCGAATGGCATCGTGCCAATCTGTATGCCCGCTTTATCAGTAAGCTGGAAAATGCCGCTGAACGCCCGGCGGGACTGCCGGACCGGGTGTTTATCTGCGGTATCTCTGCTCTGCCGCCGGTTTATCTGCAGGCGTTGCAGGCGCTGGGCAAACATATTGATATCCATCTGCTGTTTACCAATCCCTGTCGCCAGTACTGGGGCGATATTCAGGATTACGCTTTCCTCGCGAAACTGCAGAGCCGTCGCCGTCGTCATTACCGAGAAGCGCGTGACAGCGAACTGTTTCGTGACAGTGCGAATGCTGCAGCTCTGTTTAATGACGCTGGCGAGCAGCAACTGAGTAATCCACTGCTCGCGTCCTGGGGCAAACTTGGGCGCGACAACCTGTTCCTGCTCTCCGGCATGGAAGCGCAGGAGGTGGATGCGTTTGTTGATATTAACCCGGACTCCCTGCTGCATCTGATCCAGCGCGATATGCTGGAGCTGGAAGATCACGCGGTGATCGGTGTCAGCGCAGACGAACTGGCAAACAGCGGCGCCAAACGCGTCCTGCAACCGGACGATCGCTCGCTCTCACTGCATATCTGCCACAGTCCACAGCGCGAAGTGGAAGTGCTGCACGACCGCCTGCTGGCGATGATGGCGGACGATTCGGCGCTGTCGCCCCGCGATATTATCGTGATGGTTGCGGATATTGATGCCTACACGCCGTTTATCCAGGCCGTGTTTGGTAACGCACCGCCAGAGCGTTTTATGCCGTTTGCCATTTCGGACCGCCGCGCCAGCCAGGCGCATCCGGCGCTGCAGGCCTTTATTAGTTTGCTGAGCCTGCCAGACAGCCGCTTCGCCAGTGAAGAAGTGCTGGCGCTGCTGGAAGTGCCTGCACTGGCGGCGCGTTTTAACATTGATGAATCGGCCATGCGCCGTCTGCGCCAGTGGGTGGCCGAATCGGGCATCCGCTGGGGGCTGGATGACGATAATGTGCGCGAACTGGCGCTGCCTGCCACGGGTCAGCATACCTGGCGTTTTGGCATCACCCGTATGCTGCTGGGCTATGCGATGGAGAGCCATACCGGTGACTGGCAGGGCATTTTACCCTATGACGAATCCAGTGGTCTTATTGCCGAACTGGCGGGGAACCTGGCGGAGTTGCTGATGCAGCTTAACCAGTGGCGTCAGCAGTTATCACAAGCGCGCACGCTGGAAGAGTGGCTGCCGCTGTGCCGACAGTTACTGGCCGATTTCTTTGTCGCGGACGCCGCAACTGAAGCGGCGCTGGCGCTGATTGAAGAGCAGTGGCAGCAGGTGATGGCGTATGGGATTCAGGCGCGCTACCCGCAGGCGATGCCGCTGACGCTGCTGCGCGATGAACTGGCGTCACGCCTCGATCAGCAGCGTATCAGTCAGCGCTTCCTCGCCGGTCCGGTAAATTTCTGCACCCTGATGCCGATGCGTTCAATCCCGTTTAAAGTGGTCTGCCTGCTGGGCATGAACGACGGCATCTATCCGCGCACGCTGCCGCCGCTGGGCTTTGATCTGATGAGCCAGCAGCCACGCAAAGGTGACCGCAGCCGCCGGGATGATGACCGCTATCTGTTCCTTGAAGCGCTGCTGTCGGCGCAGGAAAAGCTCTATATCAGTTATATTGGCCGGTCGATCCAGGACAATAGCGAACGCCACCCATCGGTGCTGGTAAGCGAACTGCTCGACTACATCGCGCAAAGTTTCCGTCTGCCTGAGGATGACGCGCTGGATATTGATACCAGCGCGCAAAAGGTGCTGGCGCATATCCAGCATCTGCACAGCCGCATGCCGTTTGCGGCGGAGAATTTTATTCCTGACGCCGAATTCACCAGTTTTGCTGCCGAGTGGCTGCCTGCCGCCAGCGGGCTGGGCGCGCCGCATCCACCGTTTATGCAGCCGTTGCCTGAGCTGCCGCTGACAGAGCTGAATTTCGATCAGCTGGTGCGCTTCTGGCGTCATCCGGTCAGGGCGTTCTTTACCCTGCGTCTTGGCGTCAGCTTCAGTCTGGAAGAGACGGAACTGCCGGATGCGGAACCCTTCGAGCTGGACAGTCTCGGGCGTTACCAGATTAACGCTCAGCTACTCAATGCGCTGATTGACGGCCAGGACAGCCAGCAGCTGTTTGCTTACCACCGCGCCGCAGGCAACCTGCCGTATGGTGCCTTTGGCGAGCTGTTCTGGCAGGCGCAGAGTGAAGAGATGCTGGCTCTGGCGCAGCAGGTGATTGAGCAGCGTCGCGACAGTGAAAGCCGGGAAATTAATCTGCAAACTGGCGATGTGCAGCTAACCGGCTGGCTGACGCAGGTGCAGGGCGACGGCTTGCTGCGCTGGCGGCCCGGCATTCTTAACTTTACCGATGGCATGACGTTGTGGCTGGAACATCTGGTGTACTGCATGAGCGGCGGCACTGGCCGTAGCCGTATGCTGGGGCGTAAGGAGAGCCAGTGGGCATTTGACGCGATTGCCCCGGAAGAGGCGGCACAATGGCTGGCGCGCCTGATTGACGGCTACCGCCAGGGAATGTGCGCGCCTTTGTTACTGCTGGCGAAAAGCGGTGGCGCCTGGCTGAATACCTGTTACGACGCCAGCAGCGACAGCCTGCTGCTGGATGACGCCACGCAGGCGAAAGCACGTGTCAAATTGCTGCAGGCGTGGCAGGGCGACTATCAGACGGACGGCGAGGGCAGCGATCCCTGGCTGCAGCGGCTGTTCCGCACGCCAGATGACGAATGTATCCGCGCCATCAGCCAGCAGGCGGAGCAGTGGTTACTGCCATTGTTACGCTTTAACCGTGGCGGATAACGCGCCATCAGCGGACATTGGCTGTTACTTTGTAACGATGTTAGTTTATTGTGGTAGCAATGGCGCTGCGCGCGAAGTAAAAGACGCGCAGCAGCCTGTTTTGCCTGGCATTTTCATTAAGGGGTTTGAATGCGAAAGTCTGTTGTGTGGATTGCTAACTTATTGTTTTGCTTTTTATTATGGGGTCAGTATGCGCAAGCTGCGGAGGGCTGGCAGCCAGTAGCCGAAACCATACGCAAGAGTGAAAAGGATCCACGTCAGTACCAGGCTATCAAACTGGATAATGGCATGACGGTGTTGCTGGTCTCCGATAAGCTGGCGCCGAAATCGCTGGCATCGCTGGCGCTGCCGATTGGCTCGCTCGACGATCCTGACAACCAGCTGGGACTGGCGCATTACCTGGAGCATATGGTGCTGATGGGATCGAAGCGCTATCCGCAGGCGGACAACCTTGCTGAGTTCCTGAAGAAACATGGCGGCAGCCACAATGCCAGTACCGCGTCATACCGCACCGCGTTTTATCTGGAAGTGGAAAATGATGCGCTGGAACCCGCAACCGATCGCATGGCGGATGCCATTGCTGAACCGCTGCTGGGCACCGTCAATGCCGACCGTGAACGTAATGCGGTCAATGCCGAGCTGACGATGGCGCGCTCGCGTGATGGTCTGCGTATGGCGCAGGTCGGTGCGGAAACCCTCAATCCGCAGCACCCCAGCGCCCGCTTCTCTGGCGGTAATCTGGAAACGTTGCGCGATAAGGCGGACAGCAAACTGCATGATGCGCTGACTGCATTTTACCAGCGCTACTACTCCGCCAACCTGATGAAAGCGGTGATTTACAGCAACAAACCACTGCCGGAACTGGCGCAGATCGCAGTGAAAACCTTTGGCCGCGTGCCGAACCGCGAGGCGAGCGTTCCGCAGATTAACGTTCCGGCGGTCACTGACCAGCAGACGGGCATCATCATTCACTATGTGCCGGCGCAGCCGCGCAAGCAGCTGAAAATTGAATTCCGTATCGACAACAACAGCGACAAGTTCCGCAGTAAAACTGACACGCTGGTGGGTTACCTGATTGGCAACCGCAGCAAGAATACCCTGTCTGACTGGCTGCAGAAAAACGGCCTCGCGGATTCAATTAATGCCGGCGCCGATCCGATGATCGATCGCAATGGCGGCCTGTTCGCGATTTCTGTCTCGCTGACTGATAAAGGACTGGCGCAGCGCGACCAGGTGGTGGCAGCGATATTCAGCTATATCAACCTGCTGCGTAAAGACGGCATTGATAAGCGCTACTTTGACGAAGTCTCCCATGTACTGGATCTCGACTTCCGTTATCCGTCGATCACCCGCGATATGGACTATATCGAGTGGCTGGTGGACACCATGCTGCGTGTGCCAGTCGGGCATACGCTGGATGCACCGTATCTGGCCGATCAGTATGACGCGCAGGCGATTAAACAGCGTCTGGATGGCATGACGCCGGAAAAAGCACGCATCTGGTATATCAGCCCGGATGAGCCGCACAACAAGAACGCTTACTTTGTCGATGCGCCTTATCAGGTGGATAAAATCAGCGCGCAGCGTTTCGCTGACTGGCAGAAACAGGGTGAGTCCATCGCGCTGTCGCTGCCGACGCTGAACCCTTATATTCCCGATGATTTCAGCCTGATCCCCGCCAGTGATAAGCCGGTTATGCATCCGCAGCAGCTGGTGAATGAACCGGGTCTGCGCGTGTTCTATATGCCCAGCCACTATTATGCTGATGAGCCGAAAGCCAATATTACGCTGGCGTTGCGTAACAAAGACGCGATGGGCAGTGCGCGAAATCAGGTGCTGTTTGCGCTTAACGATTACCTGGCGGGACTGGCGCTGGATGAACTGAGTTCGCAGGCTTCGGTGGGCGGCATCAGCTTCTCTACCAGTGAGAATGATGGCGTGGTGTTTAACGCCAGCGGCTTTACCCAGCGTCTGCCAAAATTGCTCGCCTCGCTGTTACAGGGTTACGCCAGTTATACGCCGGACGAAGCCCAACTTGAACAGGCGAAATCCTGGTATGCTGAGCGGCTGGACGCGGCGGAAAAAGGCAAGGCATTCGAGCAGGCGATTCAGCCAGTGCAGATGCTGTCGAAGCTGCCCTACAGCGAACGCAGTGAACGCCGCGCGCAACTGAAATCGATCACGGTGAAAGAGCTGCTCGACTACCGCCAGCAACTGCTGGAAAAGGCGACGCCGGAAATGCTGGTGGTGGGCAATATGACGCCGGATGCCGTCAGTTCGCTGGCGCGTGAAGTGCGTAATCAGCTGAAATGCAGTGGTGAAAGCTGGTGGCACGGCGAGTATGTCGCCGTTGAGAAACAGACACTGGCAAACATCGAAAAAATCGGCAGCAGCACCGATTCGGCGCTGGCGGCGGTGTATATTCCGACAGGCTATGCTGAGCATCAAAGTATTGCCAACAGCGCATTGCTGAGCCAGATCATCCAGCCATGGTTCTACAACCAGCTGCGTACCGAAGAGCAACTGGGCTATGCGGTCTTTGCTTTCCAGATGCCGGTCGGTCGCCAGTGGGGCATTGGCTTCCTGCTGCAGAGCAACAGTAAACAACCGGCATACCTGTTACAGCGTTACCAGGCCTTCTACCCGACGGCGGAAAAACGTCTGCGCGCGATGAGCAAAGAGGAGTTTGCGCAATATCAGGCGGCGCTGATTAACGAACTGAAACAGCGTCCGCAGACGCTGGATGAAGAGGCGGGTCGTTTCGGTAAAGATTTCGACCGCGAAAACTACCGCTTTGACACGCGGGAAAAAGTGATCGCGCAGATCCATCAGCTGACGCCGCAAAGCGTGGCGGACTTCTTCCATAATGCGGTGATTAAGCCACAGGGACTGGCGTTGCTGTCGCAGATTTCCGGCAGCCAGCATGCTAAACCGGATTATGCCCGCAGCAAGGGCTTTAAAAGCTGGCAGGATGTCTCCCGTTTGCAGCAATCCTTACCGGTGAAGAGTGAGAAACATGAGTGACCAGATTCCGCAGCGGCTCGATCCCTTAACCCTGCCGCTGGCGGGTGAACGACTGATCGAAGCCTCTGCGGGAACCGGCAAAACCTTTACCATCGGCGTACTCTATCTGCGCCTGTTGCTGGGGCTGGGGGGGCCGGCGGCCTACCCGCGTCCGCTGTCCGTGGAGGAGATTCTGGTGGTGACCTTTACCGAGGCCGCCACCGCCGAACTGCGCGGACGTATTCGTCACAATATCCATCAGTTGCGCCTCGCCTGTGTGCGCGGCGTGACGGACGACCCGATGCTGCAACCGCTGTTGCCGCAAATCGGTAATTTGCCCCTGGCGGCGGCGATGCTGCTGGCGGCGGAACGGCAAATGGATGAAGCGGCGATCTTTACCATTCACGGCTTTTGCCAGCGCATGCTCAATCTCAACGCCTTTGAGTCTGGCATGTTGTTTGAGCAGCAACTGATTGAAGATGAGCAGTCGCTGCGCCGCCAGGCAACGGCTGATTTCTGGCGACGTCACTGCTATCCGTTGCCGCTGTCGGTAGCGCGGGTGATTGCTGCCGAGTGGAGCGGGCCGGAGGCGCTGCTGAGTACGTTGTCGCCGTGGCTGCAGGGGGAATCCCCGGCGCTGAAATACCCGCCAGCTGCAGAGGAGACTCTCGCGGAACGCTATGACAAGCTGATTGCGCGTATTGATGCGCTGAAAGCACAGTGGTGCGCGGCGGCGGCTGACCTGCTGGCGCTGATCAGCGATTCTGGTGTTGATAAGCGTAGCTACAGCAGCAAACATCTGCCGAACTGGCTGGAGAAAATCGGCCAGTGGGCGCAGGAAGAGACGCAGGATTACACGGTGCCGAAAGATCTGGCGCGCTTTACGCAAAGCGTGCTGGAGGAGAAAACGAAAAAAGGCGAGCCGCCGCGTCATGCGCTGTTTAGCGCCGTGGAGCAGTTTCTTGCCGAGCCGCTGTCACTGCGCGACCTGGTGATTGCCCGTGCCCTGCAGGAGATTCGCTTCGCCACGCGTAAAGAGAAGCGGCTGCGCGCGCAGCTGGGCTTTGACGACCTGCTCAGCCGTTTTGACGAGGCGTTGCAGCAACCCGGCGGCCCACTGCTGGCCAGCACTATTCGCACCCGTTACCCGGTGGCGCTGATCGATGAATTCCAGGATACCGATCCGCAGCAGTACCGGATCTTCCGCACGCTGTATGTTGGTCAGCCGGACAGCGCGCTGTTGCTGATTGGCGACCCGAAACAGGCGATCTACGCTTTCCGTGGTGCGGATATTTTTACCTATATGAAAGCGCGTGCTGAAGTAAGCGCGCACTATACGCTGGATACTAACTGGCGCTCATCACCGGCGATGATTGCCAGCGTTAATCAGCTATTTGCCCGGCTGGATAACCCGTTCCTGTTTCGCGAAATCCCCTTTATTCCGGTGCACTCTGCGCCGCCGAAAGCCACGCTGCGTTTTACCCTGGATGGTCAGACGCAACCGGCGCTGCGTTTCTGGCTGCAGCCGGGCAGTGGCGTCGGCGTAACGGAATATCAGCAGTATATGGCGCGCCAGTGTGCGGGCGAGATCCGTCACTGGCTGGCTGCCGGTCAGCAGCGCAAGGCGCTGATTGGTTCAGATAAAGCAATGCGCCCGGTGCAGGCGTCAGATATCACCATCCTGGTACGCAGCTACGGCGAAGCCGCGGTGATGCGCGAAGCGCTGAACGGCCTGAATATTCCTTCGGTGTATCTCTCGAGCCGCGACAGCGTCTTCACCACGCCGGAAGCGCGCGAAGTGCTGTGGCTGCTGCAGGCGGTGCTGGCGCCGGAGCAGGAACGCGCGCTGCGCAATGCGCTGGCGACCAGCATTATGGGACTGGATGCGCTGACGCTAGACAGTCTGAATCAGGATGAACATGCCTGGAACCAGCTGGTGGATGAATTTGCCGAATACCGTCAGCTGTGGCTGAAGCGCGGCGTACTGCCCATGCTGCGCGAACTGATGGTGAAGCGGCAGATTGCCGAGAATTTACTGCTGTCGGCGAGCGGCGAGCGGCGTCTGACGGACCTGCTGCACCTCGGCGAGCTGCTGCAGGAAGCCTCATCGCAGCTGGACAGCGAGCATGCGCTGGTGCGCTGGCTGGCACAGCAAATCGCCCAGCCGAATACTCAGGCGGCGAACCAGCAGCTGCGCCTCGAAAGTGACCGCCATCTGGTCAGGATTGTCACTATTCATAAATCGAAAGGGCTGGAGTATTCGCTGGTCTGGCTGCCGTTTGTCGCTAATTTCCGTGAGGCGGCGCAGGGCATTTATCATGACCGCAACACCTTCCAGGCGCTACTGGATCTGCAGGGCGATGACGAGAGTCAGCAACTGGCGGAGCAGGAACGTCTGGCGGAGGATTTACGTCTGCTGTATGTAGCGCTGACGCGTTCCATCTGGCATTGCAGTATTGGCATCGCCCCGCTGATCAAAGGCAACCGTAAAAAAGAGGGCAGCAGCGATCTGCATAAAAGCGCGCTGGGCTATTTGCTGCAGCGTGGCGAGGAAGCTGACAGTGAGCAATTACTTACCTTACTGCAACAGCTTGATGGTGACACGACGGCGCTGAAAACTGAAACCACGCCTGACAATACGCCGTGGCAGCCTGATGCCGCGGTTCAACTGCAGCTCAGCAGCCGTGAAGTTACGCGCGCGTTGCGTGATGAGTGGCGTGTCACCAGCTATACCGGCTTGCAGCAGCACGGCACGTCATCGGTGCTGGATTTAACTCCGCGGTTTGATGTTGACGCCGCCGGTGAGTCCGGTCAGGTAAGTGAGCCTGTACTCACTCCGCACAGCTTCCCGCGCGGCGCATCGCCGGGCACCTTCCTGCACAGCCTGTTTGAGACCATCGATTTTACCCAGCCGCTGTCGTCTGAAACGCTGCTGCAGCAATTACAGCAGCAGGGTTACGACGAGCAGTGGCTGCCGGTGCTGGAAGCGTGGGTCAACCGCGTGCTGACCACGCCGCTGGATGACAGTGGCGTTAGCCTCAGCCAGCTGTCGCCGCAGCAGAAGCAGGCGGAACTGCAGTTTTATCTGCCGATTAATGCCCCGCTCAGCGCCCCTGCGCTGGCGCGGCTGATGCAGCAGTATGACCCGCTCTCCGCCCGCGCGCCCGCAGTGGATTTTCACCAGGTGTGCGGCATGCTGAAAGGCTTTATCGACCTGGTATTTTGCTGGCAGGGGAAATATTACCTGCTGGATTACAAGTCCAACTGGCTGGGCGAAGAGAGCGCTGCCTACACGCCACAGGCGATGGAGCAGGCAATGATCGCCCATCGCTACGATCTGCAGTATCAGCTGTATAGCCTGGCGTTGCACCGCTATTTGCGTCACCGGCTGGCGGATTATGACTATCAGCGCCATTTTGGCGGCGTGCTGTATCTGTTTTTGCGCGGCGTGGACGGCAGCGCCAGCGACAATGGCGTTTTCCGTACCCGGCCTGATGCGCAGTTTATCGCCGCGCTGGATCGGCTGTTTGCCGGTGAGACGCAGGAGGCGGCATGTTAGAATCCTTATTACGTCAGGCTGTGGCGAAACGGCTGCTGCGTGCACTGGACGTACAGTTTGCCCGTATGCTGGCAGATGAGTCGCAGCCGGCGCTGATGCTGGCGGCGGCATGGATCAGTGCGGAAGCCGGAGAAGGGCATGTTTGTCTGCCGCTGTCGCAGATGACACCAGCGGCGCTGTTTGCCGGGCGTCATCCCGAACTGGCGTCGGCGATCTGGCAGGCCGCGGGGGCGCCGGAAGAGTGGCATAACCTGCTGTCCGGCAGTGAGGCGGTCAGTGATGGTTCGCTGGCGACGCCGTTAGTGCTGCAGCAACAGCGCCTGTACCTTAATCGTATGTGGCAGGCGGAAGGCCAGGTGGCGGCGTTTATTGCCGCGCCGCCCACGGAAGAACTGGCGGACAGCGCCGTGCTGCGCCAGGTGCTGGATCAGCTGTTTGGTCAGCAGCCGGAAGACTGGCAGAAAATTGCCGCTGCGGTGGCGATCACACGCAAAATCGCGGTGATCTCCGGCGGACCGGGTACCGGGAAAACCACCACGGTGGCTAAGTTGCTGGCAGCGCTGATTCGCCTGACGCCGGGGCCTTTACGTATTCAGCTGGCTGCGCCTACCGGTAAAGCGGCGGCGCGCCTGACGGAATCGCTGGGCAAAGCGCTGCTCAGTCTGCAACTTAGTGCGGAAGAGCAGCAGAAATTCCCGGCGGAAGCCACCACGCTGCACCGCCTGCTGGGCGCGCAGCCTGACAGCCAGCGCATGCGTTATCATGCCGCGAATCCGCTGCATCTTGATGTGCTGGTGGTGGATGAGGCATCAATGGTGGATTTGCCGATGATGGCGCATCTTATCGCCGCGCTGCCTAAACAGGCGCGGGTGATATTTCTCGGCGACCGCGATCAGCTGGCCTCTGTGGAAGCCGGTGCGGTACTGGGCGATATCTGTCGTCTTGCTGAAACGGGCTACAGCATTGCCCGGGCGCAGCAGTTGTCATTACTCACCGGTTGCCCGCTGACGGGACGTGATGATGAACAGGCGTCGGCGGTGCGTGACAGCATCTGCCTGCTGCGCAAAAGTTACCGCTTTGATGCGCAGTCAGGCATCGGTCAGCTGGCGCTGGCGGTCAATGATGGCGAGGCTGCACGGGCTGACGCCGTATTTAACGCGGGATTTGCCGATATTGCGCGTTATCCGTTATCCAGCGCGGCGGACTATCAGCAGTTATTGCAGGATTGCGTTGCCGGTTACCAGCCCTATCTGCAGCTGGTACGGCAGCAGGCGCAAGCGCAGCAGGTGATGGCGGCGTTTGCCCGCTATCAGCTGCTCTGTGCGTTGCGTGAAGGGCCGTTTGGCGTTGATGGACTGAATGAGCGTATTGAGCAGGCGCTGCATCAGCGGGGATTGATTCTGCGTCCGCAAGCGACCAGCGGCAAATGGTACGCCGGGCGTCCGGTGATGATTACGCGCAATGATCGTGCGCTAGGGCTGTTTAATGGCGATATTGGCATTGCGCTGGAGAGTGGCGAGGGGCTGAAGGTGTTCTTCCCGCTGTCGGACGGCACGATTAAAGCGGTACAGCCGAGCCGCCTGCCGCCGCACGATACTGCTTACGCGATGACGGTGCATAAATCGCAGGGATCGGAGTTTGAGCATACTGCTCTGGTACTGCCGAACCATTTTCTGCCGGTGCTGACGCGTGAGCTGGTGTACACCGCGATTACGCGTGCGCGGGAGCGGCTGAGTTTGTATACCGATGAGGCGGTGTGGCGTCAGGCGGTGAGGGTGCGGACGCTAAGGCGCAGTGGATTACAGGAGCGGCTGGGCTGAGGCGCAACCCGGGGCGCTTTTTGAACTGGAGAGTCGCTCATGGTTGCTTTTTTATCTGGGTGGCAGGGTGACTGGTGACTGGTGACTGGTGACTGGTGACTGGTGACTGGTGACTGGTGACTGGTGACTGGTGGCAGGGTGACAGGATGACTGGGTTGCAGGGTTGCAGGGTTGCAGGGTTGCAGGGTTGCAGGGTTGCAGGGTTGCAGGGTGGCAGGGTGGCAGGGTGGCAGGTTGACAGGATGACTGAAGTAGCTGGAGGCCGCTGGAGCTGACGTCTGGTCGCTGGAGCATCATTGTGCATCTGAACGGCCCCTTCCCCCACGGTGTGGGGGAAGGTTGGGATGGGGGAGCAAACGACTCATACTCGGCGTTGTTAATTCCCCCTCCCCAGCCCTCCCCCACATCGTGGGGGAGGGGGCGAAAATCCCAGTAAGCCAGTAAGCCAGTAAGCCAGTAAGCCAGTAAGCCTTTAAGCTTTTAAGCCAGTAAACTTATCGTCTTTAAGAACCCAAACATACCCAATGACTCAAGTAAGATCCGCCATCAGCACTTTCGATTTTCGCTGATAGTTGTACATCTCTTTCTTTCTCTCCGGCAGCAAATCAACATCCACCGGCGTAAAGCCGCGTTCCTGGAACCAGTGAATACTGCGCGTCGTCAGCACAAACAGTTTTTTCAGTCCTATCTGCCGTGCCTGTAGCGCGACGCGCTGCAGTAGCGCTTCACCGCGCGATGAGCTGCGGTAGTCCGGATGCACCGCCACGCAGGCCATTTCGCCAATCTGTTCTTCCGGGAACGGATACAACGCCGCACAGGCAATGGTCAGGTTGTCACGCTCGATAATGGTGAACTTATCGATTTCCATCTCCAGCTGTTCGCGTGAACGGCGCACCAGAATGCCCTGTTGCTCCAGCGGACGGATCAGCTCCAGAATGCCGCCGATATCGTTAATCGTCGCGCGGCGGATCTGCTCAGCAGACTCCATTACAATCTGCGTACCGATACCGTCGCGTGAGAACAGTTCCTGCAGCAGCGCGCCATCTTCCTGATAGCTGATTAAGTGGCTGCGGCGCACGCCGCTGCGGCAGGCGTTGACCGCGCCACGCAGAAAACGCACGGTGCCAGAGTGGAAGTCACCGCTGTTTTCCAGTGCATCAATGCGCGCCTGCGCGTCGTTAGGGAACAGCTCGGAAACAATATTGCCTTCATCATTGATCACGCCCTGTTCAGAACAGAAGCCAATCATTTTTTCCGCTTTCAGTTTGATCGCCAGCTGCGTCGCCACTTCCTCCGAGGTGAGGTTAAAGCTTTCGCCCGTCACCGAAACCGCCACCGGGCCCATCAGCACAATTGCATCGCTGTCGAGCTGGCGGTGGATCGCCTCTTCATCAATACGGCGGATGCGACCGCTGTGACAGTAGTCAACGCCGTCATCCACGCCCAGCGGCTGGGAAATAATAAAGTTGCCGCTGACCACATTAATATGGGCGCCCTGCAGCGGGGTGTTATTCAGACTCATCGACAGACGGGCAGTGATATCGAGCTGCAAGCGGCCCGCAGCCTGCTTCACCAGCTCCAGCGACTGAGCGTCAGTGACGCGGGTATGCTTATGATAAACAGGTTCGAGCTGGTGTTCGGCCAGGCTGGCGTCAATCTGCGGACGCGCGCCATACACCACCACCAGCCGAATGCCCAGGCTGTGCAGCAGGCCGATATCATTGACGATGCTGGAAAAGTTGTCATGCTCAATCGCTTCACCGCCAAGCATGATGACAAACGTCTTACCCCGGTGCGCGTTGATGTAGGGAACGGTGTGGCGAAAACCCTGAACCAGCTCGGTACTACGTTCCTTCACGGCAAACCCTCTTTGCATGTTTATTCGAAATTTTTGTATTTTTATTCTTTTATGGCGCACGATGCAAGAGGCAATTTTCCTTAGTTATCACCAGCTACGCCGCTTTGCTCTGTCTAATTCTCTGCATTTATTCGCTTTTTCGGGATGACAGCCCGTCATGGATTGGTTAAAGTTTTTGCCATATTTTTTATTTTGGCTGTTTTTTAGACACACCACAGTTAACTGGAGCGGCATGTCCGAATCAAACTCATTCCTCAGTCGTCGCCGATTGTTAAAAAGCGCCGGTGCGGTTTGGTTGCTTAGTGTCAGTCAGATTGGTATGGCTGCCAGCAGCCATGTGGTCGCCGTGCGTATCTGGCCCTCATCAACATACTCGCGCTTAACGCTGGAATCGAATGTTCCACTGAAATATAAGCAGTTCACCCTCGGTAATCCAAACCGGCTGGTGATTGATATTGAAAACATCCACCTCAATCATGTGCTGAAAGGGGTGGGTGAGCTGGTGCTGAATAACGATCCCTATATTAAAAATGCCCGTGTTGGTCAGTTTGATCAGCAGACGGTGCGGCTGGTGCTGGAACTGAAGCAGCCGGTCACGCCGCGCATCTTCACGCTAGATCCGGTGGCGGGGATCAAAAACCGTCTGGTCGTTGATCTTTATCCCGCCAACGCTCGCCAGGAAGAGGATGATCCGCTACTGGCATTGCTGGAAGATTATAACAAGGGTGACCTGGAACGCTCGCAACCAGCTGAAGCGCCGCTGCCGGGTAAAGCCGGTCGCGACCGGCCAATTGTGATTATGCTTGACCCCGGGCACGGCGGTGAAGACCCTGGCGCGATTGGTAAGCACAAGACGCGTGAGAAAGATATTGTGCTGAGCATTGCCCGACGTCTGAAGGCGATGATCGACAGGCAGCCGAATATGCGCGCCTATATGACGCGCAACGAAGATGTGTTTATTCCGCTGAAAGTGCGGGTGGCGAAAGCGCGTAAACAGCGCGCCGATCTGTTTATTTCGATTCACGCCGATGCCTTTACCAACCGTGCGGCACGCGGATCGTCGGTCTTTGCTCTGTCAACTAAAGGTGCGACGTCGACGGCGGCACGTTTTCTGGCGCAAACCCAGAACGAATCGGATCTGATTGGTGGCGTCAGCCGCAGCGGCGATCGCTATCTCGACCACACGATGTTCGATATGGTGCAGAGTCTGACGATTAATGACAGCCTGAAGTTTGGTAAAGAGGTGCTGACGCGTCTGGGCAAGGTCAATCATCTGCATAAACGTTCAGTCGACCAGGCGGGCTTTGCGGTGCTGAAAGCGCCGGATATTCCGTCGATTCTGGTGGAAACTGCTTTTATCAGTAATCTGGAAGAGGAGCGTAAATTACGCACCAGCGCTTTCCAGCAAAAGGTGGCGGAGTCGATTCTGGCGGGGATTAAAGCGTATTTCGCTAATGGCGCGGCGATTGCCAGGAAATAGTATGTCGTAACGTCCCTTCCTTCGGCTGGAGGAGGGGAAACCCAAACAGGCGATCTCCCCGTAATACAAAAAAATTCCTCATCTATTCCGCGCAGGCAACGCTAATGCTAATCCGCTGCGCTTCTCTGCTGATGGTTATTCACAACTGCTTGTGTGGCATCGCTTTTCTGCACCATCTGTCTGCTTATCGATAATCTTAAGTTACACAGGTATTAATGTTTTCAGACCCAGCTGCCGATATCAATCTATGGGCTTGATGATTAATGAGTCAATATACTAAAGATTTAACGCATCCTGACCACAGGAATGTAGTCAGCTACTGTCATGAAGTAAACCTGCCATACTGCTGATTAGAATCCGATGTATTTATGCGATAAAACACCGCACCGCGCGGTGTTAATACCGTTTCGTCGTCACGACGTCATTCATCAAAGACATTTCTTAATGCGTTGTATAGATACCATCACATTTTATTGCAGGAATCTGTCAGCAATACAGCCCGTTAGCTTAGAACATTATTATTGATACTTAACACAGCAAAGGAGTATGGCATGGGTATTGAGTTCAAGTTGAAGGTATACAACTATTCGGATCAGACAATCGATTTTGAAGTGAAGAACTGTCAGTGTGTTTACATCCCTGCCAAAGGCAGGATACAGGTGCCTCCACGGCAGTGGGGGGAATTCGATGTGCTCGAAATTAGCGACAAATTCTGGAACCTCTGTTTTACAGGTAAAAGCAAATTTATTATCTCGGCTTTTCTGGGTAACAAAAAGCTGGGGAATACGACGTATCGTGTAGAACAGCGGCAAAAGATCCGATTCTACGGTACCGGAGTTCCGGTTAATTCTGGATTTTCAGAGCCAAAAGTCGAAAGGCTTGCATTCACGCGCACGGAGTCTTATCGGGATCTCTTTTTCAATGGAAGAGGGATATATATCGATAATTCGCTTAAGAAGTATGCTCAGGGGGGCGCAGCGGCAATCGATGCCAGCCCGCCCACAATGCTGGTCAACAGTAATGAGCAATTTTCAAGCGAGATTGATGATGACGCATTAGCAAGTATCTTCAGTCGTGTCGTTGAAGTGGCGACACTAGGTAAATCAGTCTATGACGCTGCACAGCCCGCCGACTACGGTAAGAAGGATGCTGCCTCTGAATTTAAAGTCGCCTACAGCGAACTAAAAAACCTCGGCGTGGGCTACTTCAATGCATATCGTACAGCTGTGCTTGAGGAGGATGAACTTACGCTTCATGCCTTTGAGTGGCCTGGCGTTCCCTCATTTCACCTGGTATTCAGCGACTCGCTCGAAAATTCCGAGGACATTATGAGTGGAAATTTCGTCATGCCGCCTCCTCCGGGAGAAGACAATACTTTTTATAGTAACGTCCTGCACCTGAAGTGATATCTGGGATCGCTGAGGCTGTTAAGCTGCATCCTGTTAACGATTTTTTCGGGAAGGCTTATTGGTCTTTAACTTATTCCGCTAGTGACAGGCCTTACTGGCGGAATTTCCAGCGATCAGAGTCGCAGTGGCGATAAGATATAAAGTGTTCTGTCAGTGAGAGGGATGTGAGTAGGGCTGATGTGGATTTTACAAACGCCAGAAACAAAAAAACACCCTTTCAGGTGCTTTAAAGTGTTGGTTGCGGGGGCCGGATTCGAACCGACGACCTTCGGGTTATGAGCCCGACGAGCTACCAGGCTGCTCCACCCCGCGTCCGTGTGACTGTCGCTTCCGTCACGACAGCTTACTGCTTGTTTCTCTTACAGGAAGAGATTGGTTGCGGGAGCCGGATTTGAACCGACGACCTTCGGGTTATGAGCCCGACGAGCTACCAGGCTGCTCCATCCCGCGTCCGATTTTCTGACGCTTCCATCACGACAGTTTACTGAGCCTTTCTCGCAATACAAGAGATTGGTTGCGGGAGCCGGATTCGAACCGACGACCTTCGGGTTATGAGCCCGACGAGCTACCAGGCTGCTCCATCCCGCGTCAGTGGATGCGCACTATACTCTCCGCTCATTTTGATGCAACCCTTTTTTGCGTTAAATTGAAGTAAATGCAGCCATCTGGTGATTTCACCGCACCGTTTGCTGTTTTGTTGAACAATTCTTCCGGCACTTTTTTTCCCGACGCATTTCAATCTGATGGCGGCTTTGCTAGGCTGCGCTGAAATGCGTGGCGAGGTAAAGAACATAATGAAAGGATGTTGGGCAAAGTACGCAATCACCGGCACGCTTCTGACGCTGCTGGCGGGATGTTCCTCAAAACCGACCGATCGCGGGCAACAGTATATAGATGGCAAACTGGAACAACCGCTGGCGCTGGTGAATCAGCCCAATGCCAAAGGGCATCCGGTGAATGGAAAGGATTTTGCCGATCAGGTCGGTCAAATCAGAGCGTCGTCACCGGGGCTCTATAACAACCAGAACAGTACCTATGGCGCGATTGAAAGCTGGTTGCTGGCGGGCGGCGATACGCGCCAGCTGCGCCAGTTTGGTCTTGATGCTTTCCAGATGGAAGGCACCGACAACTATGGCAACGTGCAGTTTACCGGTTATTACACCCCGGTGATCCAGGCGCGCTATACGCGCCAGGGCGAATTCCAGTATCCGCTGTATCGTATGCCGCCGCGCAGTAAAGGTCGCAAATTGCCGAGCCGGGCTGAAATCTATAGCGGCGCGCTGGATGAGCGTTATGTTGTTGGTTACAGCAATTCGCTGATCGACAACTTTATGATGGATGTGCAGGGCAGCGGTTATGTTGATTTCGGTGACGGTCGCCCGCTGATGTTCTTTGGTTACGGCGGTAAGAACGGTCACGGTTATCACAGCATCGGCAAAACCCTGATCGATCGCGGCGAAGTGAAGCGCGAAGATATGTCGATGCAGGCGATCCGTAAATGGGCGGAGGAACACAGTGCCTGGGAAGTGCGTGAATTGCTGGAAACCAATCCGTCATTCGTGTTCTTTAAGCCGGAAAACTTTGCGCCCGTGCGCGGTGCCAGTGCGGTGCCGCTGGTGGCGAAAGCCTCCGTCGCGGCTGACCGCTCGCTGATCCCGCCGGGTACTGCACTGCTGGCGGAAGTGCCGCTGCTGGATAATAACGGTAAATTTACCGGTAAATATGAGATGCGCATTATGGTGGCGCTGGATGTCGGCGGCGCGATTAAGGGCCAGCACTTCGATATCTATCAGGGCATTGGCCCGGATGCCGGTCATATGGCGGGCTTCTTTAACCACTATGGTCGCGTCTGGGTGCTGCGTGGCGCACCCGGCACGGGGCTGTTCACCAGTAACCAGAACGGCAATAATGGTTCAATGCTGACCAGCGTTAACCAGTAGAATGGCATCCCTTCTGCGGGTCAGTTCTGGCCCGCAGTAGTGTGTTATCGCGATAAATTCAGGATATATCAATGACTTCTCTTTCCGACGCCTGGCGGCAACGCTTTGGCGGCACGGCGCGTCTTTATGGTCAGGATGCGCTGCAGTTATTTGCTCAGGCGCATATATGCGTGATTGGCATTGGTGGTGTGGGTTCGTGGGCAGCGGAAGCGCTGGCGCGTACCGGTATCGGTGCGATTACCCTGATTGATATGGACGATGTCTGTGTCACTAACACCAACCGTCAGGTGCATGCGCTGCGCGCCAATGTCGGCAAAGCGAAAACCGAGGTGATGGCGGAGCGTATTCTGGCGATTAATCCCGAGTGCCGGGTAACCTGCGTCGATGATTTTATTACCGCTGATAATATTGCTGAATTGATTAGCGCCGATTTTAGCTATGTGATTGATGCGATTGATAGCGTCCGGCCAAAAGCGGCACTGCTGTCATGGTGCCGGCGCCATAAGATCCCGCTGGTGACCACGGGCGGCGCGGGCGGTCAGATCGATCCCACGCAGATCCAGGTCGCCGACCTGGCGAAAACGATCCAGGATCCGCTGGCCGCTAAACTGCGTGAACGGCTGAAGCAGGATTTTGGCGTGGTGAAAAACAGCAAGGGTAAACTGGGCATCGACTGCGTCTTTTCTACCGAAGCGCTGGTTTATCCGCAGCCAGATGGAACGGTGTGCGCCTCGCGCAGCACGGCTGAAGGGCCAAAACGGATGGATTGCGCCGCTGGTTTCGGCGCGGCAACGATGGTGACGGCAACCTTTGGTTTTATCGCCGTGTCTCACGCGCTGAAAAAGATGATGGCGAAGGCGACGCGCCAGCAATCAGTTTAACATTGCCTGGCATGGCAGATTGGTGCGAGTTAGCCTTGCGCCTGAGGCTGGCGAGGGGGCACGGGCTGTTTTTCGCCTGAGGCTGGTGAGGTGCATAGGCTGTTTTTTTGTCTGAGGCTGGTGAGGTGCATAGGCTGTTTTTTTGTCTGAGGCTGGTGAGGTGCACGGGCTGTTTTTTTGTCTGAGGCTGGCGAGGTGCATGCACTGTTTTTTCGCCTGAGGCCGGTAAATATGCACTGACTGCTCCTTCCCCCGCGAGCGGGGGAAGGCTGGGATGGGGGGGCAAACGACGCCGCACTGGTATCATTTGTTCCCCCTCCCCATTTTATGGGGGGAGGGAACCACAGTAGTGATGTCTGCAGGTTGATGGCTCTCCAGGCAGGTATTCATCATCAGGCAATCTGATTCAGCCAGACCCCTTCTGAATTGCACCATTCCGCCGTGTCAATCAACCGGACGATTTCTCCCCGACAGCTCTTCCAACCGCCTCCGCCAGCGCCTGCAAACCGCTGCTACGCGAACTGCTTAACTGCTGACGCAGTCCCAGTTTATCGAACAACAACAGCGGATCCGCACCACGTAATTGCTCCGCCGTTTTTCCTTCCACCGCGGTTAACAGCACCGCCAGCAGGCCGCGTACGATGCGTCCTTCACTGTCGCCATAGAAATGCAGAGTGCCATCCGCCCGTTGCTGATGGCCCAGCCAGACGCGGTTTTCACAGCCGCTTAACTCAATCCCGGCGGTTTTCAGCTCCTGCGGTAGCGCGGGCAACTGTTTGCCCAGCAGAATCAACTGCCGGTAACGATCTTCCCATTGCTGGAAGGCGGAAAAGGTCTCCAGCAGGCTGATTTCGGTAATGGTCGCGCCAAATGGATGTGGCGCCAGAACAGCTGATGTCATGATTAATCCGCCAGTATCTCAATTGCTTTCTGCATCGCGCCGAACAATGCTTCGACGTCCTGCAAAGTATTATAGGGGGCAAACGACGCGCGCAGGGTACCGCTGACGCCCAGCGCCGCCATCAGCGGCTGCGCGCAGTGCTGACCGGCACGCAATGCAATGCCGCTCTCTGCCAGTAACATCACCAGGTCGCTATGGTGAATGCCGGCGATATCAAAGGACAGCAGGCTGGAGCGACTGCAGCGATAACTGCGGAAGCCGGGTAACTCCGCCAGCCTCTCTTCAGCATAACTGGCGAGGCCACAACTCCATTGCTCGGCGGCGGTAATATCCACCGTCTCCAGCCATGTCAGCACGGCGCTGAGGCCGATCACGCCAGCGACATTCGGCGTGCCCGCTTCAAAACAGTGAGGAACCGGCTGCGGCGTAAAGCCGTCGAACGACACCTCTGTCAGCATCTTGCCGCCGCCCTGCAGCGGCTGCATCTGCGCCAGCAGTTGCGCTTTACCATACAGCACGCCGATGCCCATCGGGCCATACAACTTATGTGCCGAAAAGGCGTAGAAATCGATGTCCAGCGCCTGCACATCAGGCGGCTGATGTACCACGCCCTGCGCGCCATCAACCATCACCACGGCACCCACGTCATGCGCCAGCGTAATGGCGCGCGCCAGATCCGGACAACCGCCGGTGACATTCGACATCTGGCTCACTGCCAGCAGGCGCGTTCGTGGACTCAGCAGGTCGGGCAGTGCGTCGATATCGGGCAGGCGCTCGCTATCAAGCTCCCATTTCACCAGCCGTGCGCCGGTTTGCTGTGCCAGCATCAGCCACGGCACCAGATTGGCATGGTGCTCTGCTACACTGACAATAATTTCATCGCCAGGCTGCAGGCGTGGGCGGAGAAAACTTTGCGCTACCAGATTGATGGCGTCGGTGGTGCCACGCGTCCAGACAATGTTGTCTGACGTCGCGGCATTGAGCAGCTGCGCCACCCGCGTGCGCCCCTGCTCATAGCGTTCGGTCAGCTGGCGGGCGGCGGCGAACTGGCTGCGGTGCACGGTGCCCGCGCTCAGGCTGTAGAACTGCTGTGTGGCATCAATCACCGCCTGCGGTTTCAGAGCGGTCGCTGCGCTGTCGAGATAGACACCGGCATCGGCCAGTGCCGGAAATTGCTGGCGAAATAGCGCCGGATCAAACGTGTTCATTGGATTCTCGTTGTGTTTCACCGCGTCATCCTGATTAGGAATGGGCTGAAATCAATATCCTGAAACTGGCAAAGCTTAGAAAGCGAGTTATGCTAATTATTGCAAGGTTTAAACTATTACCCGTATCAGATGCTGCGAATTGCCGCAGATACTGCTTTGCCGTCAATTTACCTAAGGCATTCAGCGGGTGGTTTATCGCAATATATCTGCAAGGAGATAGAAAATGAAAAAACTCACCGCAGTACTGGCCGTCTGTGCCATGACTTTTACTCTGGCCGCCTGCTCCAGCAACTACGTGATGCATACCAACGATGGTCGCACCATAGTGTCTGAGGGCAAACCTAAGGTAGATGATGAAACCGGTATGATCAGCTACAAAGATGCAAATGGCAACCAGCAGCAGATCAATCGGACAGATGTAAAAGAGATGGTAGAGCTGAACCAGTAAGCTCTGGGTAAAAAAAAGCACCGCAATTTGCGGTGCTATGTAATATCACTATGGACAGACAGGATAAATCTACAGGAATTAAAAGGTAGCCAGGCTACCGGGATCTGAAAATCGTCAGATCAATTGCAAACACAACATCACGACCACAAGCCAAAAGCTCCTCATCACTGCGCGATTTCTCGACGGCATTCTGAATAACTTTTCGTTCCGGCTCTGGAAGTGCGGCAACTATAGGTATTTGCTGGAGCTTCCTCAACGGACAATTTATAATGGCTCGGATGAAAAAATCTAATACGTAACGCGGTGTTGCCGGGTTGCGTCAGGTTGTTACAGAAAACGCGACGGAAACCATGTCAAAACGCCTTCCCCCCCTTAATGCACTGCGTGTTTTTGACGCGGCGGCACGCCACCTTAGCTTTACCAAAGCGGCTGAAGAGCTGTTTGTTACTCAGGCGGCTGTCAGCCATCAGATTAAATCTTTAGAGGATTTTCTCGGCCTGAAGCTGTTTCGCCGCCGCAATCGCTCGTTGCTGCTGACCGAGGAAGGGCAGAGCTACTATCTGGATATTAAGGAGATTTTCTCCGCACTTAACGAAGCCACGCGCAAACTGCAGGCGCGCAGCGCGAAGGGGGCACTGACGGTCAGTTTGCTGCCCAGTTTCGCCATTCAGTGGCTGGTTCCGCGTCTCTCCAGCTTTAACTCAGATTATCCGGGGATTGATGTCCGTATCCAGGCGGTAGACCGTGATGAGGAGAAGCTGGCTGATGATGTTGATGTGGCGATTTTCTATGGCCGCGGCAACTGGCCGGGGTTGCGGGTGGAAAAACTGTATGCGGAATATCTGCTGCCGGTGTGTTCGCCGCTGCTGCTGACCGGGGATCATCCGCTCAAGGTGCCTGCCGATCTGGAGAAAGTCACGTTGCTGCACGATGCTTCGCGCCGTGACTGGCAATCCTATACGCGTCAGCTGGGGTTGCAGCACATTAATGTGCAGCAGGGGCCGATCTTCAGCCACAGCGCCATGGTGCTGCAGGCGGCGATCCACGGCCAGGGAGTGGCGCTGGCTAACAATGTGATGGCGCAAACCGAGCTGGAAGCGGGCCGTCTGGTGTGTCCGTTTAATGATGTGTTAGTCAGTAAAAATGCTTTTTATCTGGTTTGTCATGACAGTCAGGCAGAACTGGGTAAAATAGCCGCCTTTCGCCAGTGGATACTGGAAAAAGCCGCGAGCGAACAGGAGAAGTTTCGCTTTCGCTATGAACACTAATAATGAAGGGGTGTGGTTGACCAATGTGCTTCACACTGCAGCAGCAGTGGTGACTCAGGGTTAAACGGCGCGCCAGTTCTATCGGGGATAGTCTATGTCCAGTCGTGCAATGTTGATTTTCGCCGCCATTAGCGGTTTTGTTTTTGTCATGTTTGGCGCATTTGGCGCCCATGTCCTGCAGCAGTCGCTGGGGCCGCAAGAGATGGCGTGGATCCATACCGGCCTCAATTACCAGGCGTACCATACGCTGGCGGTGCTGGGACTGGCGGCGGCGATGCTGCGCCGCGCCAATATCTGGTTCTACTGGAGCAGTGCTTTTCTGGCGCTGGGGACAGTGTTATTTAGCGGCAGCCTCTATTGTCTGGCGCTGTCGCATCTGAAAATGTGGGTCTTTGTCACCCCGGTTGGCGGCGTCTGTTTCCTTATCGGCTGGGCATTGATGTTAACTGGCGCACTGCGTCTGAAGAAAAAGGCCGATCGCCATGAATAAAGTATTGTTGTATTGCCGTCAGGGATTTGAAAAAGAGTGTGCGGCAGAGATCACAGATAAAGCCGCGCAGCGTGAAGTGTTTGGTTTTGCGCGCGTGAAGGAAGACAGCGGCTATGTGCTGTTTGAATGCTATCAGCGTGAAGACGCCGATAAACTGATTCGCGAACTGCCGTTCAGTGAGCTTATTTTTGCCCGTCAGATGATTGTGGTGGGTGAGTTGCTGCGCGATCTGCCGCCGGAAGACCGTATCACGCCGATTGTCGGTATGCTCAACGGCGCGGTGGAGAAGGGGGGCGATCTGCGCGTCGAAGTGCCGGATACCAATGAAAGCAAAGAGCTGCTGAAATTTTGCCGTAAGTTTACCGTGCCGCTGCGCGCCAGCCTGCGCAGTAATAACATTATGCTCAGTTATGAGTCGGCGAAGCGTCCGGTGGTGCATGTGTTCTTTATCGCATCGGGCTGCTGCTATGTGGGTTACTCCTATTCCCATAACAACTCGCCGTTCTTTATGGGCATCCCGCGTCTGAAATTCCCGGCGGATGCGCCAAGCCGTTCCACACTGAAGCTGGAAGAGGCGTTCCACGTGTTTATTCCTGCCGATGAGTGGGATGAGCGTCTGGGCAGCGGCATGTATGCAGTTGATCTCGGCGCCTGTCCGGGCGGCTGGACCTATCAGCTGGTGAAACGCAGTATGATGGTGGATGCTATCGATAATGGCCCGATGGCGCCGAGCCTGATGGAAACCGGCCAGGTGACTCACCATCGCGAGGATGGTTTTAAATACCGTCCAACGCGTAGCAATATTTCCTGGGTGGTGTGCGATATGGTGGAAAAACCCGTTCGCGTTGCCAGCCTGATGGCGGACTGGCTGGTGAATGGCTGGTGTCGTGAGGCGATTTTCAATCTGAAGTTGCCGATGAAAAAGCGTTACGAAGAGGTGTCTCAGAATCTGGCGCTGATTGATGAGAAGCTGAAAGCCGCGGGGATTAATGCCCAGATTAATGCGCGTCAGTTGTATCACGATCGTGAAGAGGTGACGGTGCATATTCGGCGTATCTGGGGTGCAACGCCAGGGCGGCGCGACGAGCGTTAAGCATTGGCCGGGGAGGGAACCCTGGCATTTATATTAACGAGTCAATCTACTTTTCGAATGGAAGCGGTTTTATCATCTTTAATATATTCTTCTTTCCAGTTATTGAGGAGAAAAATGGTTTCGTTTCTTCCCTGAATTCGTAGTACCGTTAGCGGCTGATTGCCCTTTTCAATACAGTTAGCTTTACTTTTCATGTCCTTGAAACACAGAAGATTACTATCCATAATCTTTCCAGCGTTGCAGGACAAACCAGATACGGAAAATACGAAATTGCCTGTAGAAAAAATTTTTAATATCACTGTCATCAAGACCGAAATGATCCTGAATTCGGTAATGCACTTTCGCGCGAAAGTATTTGCCATGATATTCTATTGATTCAATTGTAATATGTGTCGCCCATGTTGCATGCACACTTATACCTAAGCCATTGAAACGATCTTTCCAGTTGTCAAATCGGGGTAAAACAGACTGGTATATGTTCTCCGTTATCTCTTTATCCAGACTTTGTGGGTAGAATCCGTTTTCCCAGTTAGAGTTAACGATCAGTGCTTTTTTTATGGCGTTTAAAGAGTCCTCCATCGAATCATGTTCCGCCATCGCTGCACTGCATATGGGTAATCATTGTGCGTATTACCGATTGATATTCACCAGCAAAAGAGAATGTGCCAGATAGCATGCGAAATTCGTCGAATAACATACGTGCACTAGCGCTCCTGTCCGGATGAGTGAAAGGGTTTACCTTCGTGAAAATATCATTTAATCGATAATTCTTTTGAAGAATATATTGTGAAAGATCACCATAGTGCATATCCGGTGCATGGTAATCATCCATTTTATTGACGGTTTTAAAAACGCTTGCTGGAAAACGTAATGGCGTGGCCAATGACTGACTTTTCATCAATAACATCCTGTTATCTGGCGTCCGTTGTCTGTTGCCCGGGTGTACAGATAATGGCCGCAGGCTAAAAGCGACCTCTGTCACGAATGATAAATTCACTTATTTAGCCCGCCTGGTAACGCAACGCCTTTAAATTCCCATCCAGCACCAGATCGGTTTTCAGTGTCGCTACCTGCTGACTGATGAACGCCATCTCTCTGTGTTGTTCCAGTTTCTTGCGCCACTTTTCCGGCACGGCTGACAGTTGCTGATAGACAGCAGCAAGCGAGCCAAATTCCGTCAGCAACTGGCTGGCGCTTTTCGGACCAATGCCCGCCACGCCGGGGATCTTACTGCTGCTGATGCCCGCCAGCCCCCAGTAGTCGGTCAGTTGCTGCGGTGTGACGCCAAATTCCTGTGCGATAAACGGCATATCCAGCCAGCGTTTCTGGAAGTAGTCACGAATGACAATCGTCGGCGCCAGCAACTGGCAATAGCCTTTATCGGTTGAGACGATAGTGGCCTGATGGCCGCCAGCGGCGATTTTCACCGCCAGCGTAGCGGCAAGATCGTCCGCTTCATTACCGGGCGAGGTCCAGCAGGCAACGCCCGCCGCGCGGAATGCTTCCCGCAGCTGCGGCATTTCCGCCTGCAGATCGTCAGGCATCGGCGGGCGTCCGGCTTTGTAATCGGGTAGCAGCTGATGACGCCAGCCATCGCGGCGTTCGTCATCGTCAAACACCGCCACCGCGTGCGTCGGATGGGTATGCAGCAGTAACTGCTGCAGAGCCTGGGTGCAGGTTTGCTGGCAGGGCGAACCCTGTACGGCATGAATACGACGAATCAGGTTGAGCGCATCAACGATTAACAGATGGTAAGTCATAATATCCTGCATGCAGCGGCATCTTGCCGCACGTTATACCCGAAATGAACCGGGTTGCAAGGCGGCCTGGTCAGCGCGCCTGCAACCTGGAGTGGCGGGTATCGCCGTTACTTAATGATTTCGTAGCAAGGGATATAGGCGGTACCCGGCAGCTTCATACGGTGCTGGGCAACAAATCCCTGCAGCAAATCATCCATGTGGTGCATCATTTTGGCATCGCCGTGCAGCCTGTACGGGCCTTTTTCGCGGATCTGGCTAATGCCAATCTCTTTCACGTTACCGGCGACAATGCCGGAAAATGCCCGGCGCAGGGCGGCGGCAAGCTGCTCTGGTGGCTGGTTTGGATAGAGGTTAAGGCTGGCCATGTTTTCATGCGTGGGAATAAACGGCACCTGCAACTCTGGCGCAATGCGCAGCGACCAGTTGAAGCTGTAGGCATCACCGGATTCACGGCGGTTTTCTTTCACCTGCGGCATCGCCTTTTTCATCTGGCGCGCCACTTCTGCGGCATCATCAATGATAATGGTGTAGTGGCGACGCGCCTCTTCACCCACGGTATTGACGATAAACTCATCCAGCACGCGGAAGTAGTCTGCACTCTCTTTCGGACCGGTCAGGATCAGCGGCAGCACCTGGTCATGGTTCTCCGGATTCATCAGAATCCCCAGCAGGTACAGCAGCTCTTCCGCGGTGCCGACGCCGCCCGGGAATATAATGATGCCGTGAGCGATACGCACGAAAGCTTCGAGACGCTTCTCGATATCCGGCATGATAATCAGCTCGTTCACCAGCGGGTTCGGCGGTTCGGCGGCAATAATCGACGGTTCCGTCAGGCCAATAAAGCGGCCGTCTTTATAGCGCTGCTGCGCATGTCCTACCGCCGCGCCTTTCATCGGCGCTTCCATTACGCCCGGCCCACAGCCGGTGCAGATATTCAGTTCACGCAGACCCAGCTGCGCGCCGACGCTGCGGCAGTACTGGTATTCGATCGCGTTGATCGAGTGGCCACCCCAGCACACCACCATATTGGGATCTTCGCCAATATGCAGGGCGCGCGCGTTGCGCATGATCGAAAACACCAGGTTGGTGATATGGATGGAATCTTCCAGATTGAGATGCTGGAAGCGTTCGGCCGTGGAGAGCTGGCCATTCACAAACAGGATATCGCGTAATACCGCGAACAGGTTTGCCTGCAGGGAACGGATAATTCGGCCATCGACAAACGCATCTTCAGGCGGATTAATCAGTTCCAGTTTTACGCCGCGCTCACGGCGCAACACGTTGATATCGAAGCTTTCGAAGCGGGAAAGCAGTTCCTGGCTGTTGTCAGTCTGGCTGCCCGAATTCAGCACGGCGAGTGAACAGTTACGAAACAGCTGATAGAGATCGCTGCTGGCAGTACGCTTCAGCATGTCGACTTCCAGCTGCGAGAGCAAATCCATCGCGCCAAGAGGGCTAATATGTGTAATCAAGAGAACTCCTTAAATCCTTTGGCGGCGGCCGCTTCGCTGCGACCACCGAACCCCAGCGTAACCTTGTACACCCCGGTTTCACAACCGCTTCGTGAATTCAGCGTCAGGCTTGCGAGCTGTCTCGCAATTACTGGCGTACCAGACGTGAATGGCCTGGGGTAAAGTCGTCATTACTGCGCCATGGATTGATATCAAGCCCGCCGCGCCGCGTATAGCGCGCATACACCGACAAACTTTCTGGCTGGCAGAAGCGGTTGATATCGTTGAAGATACGCTCCACACACTGCTCATGAAATTCATTGTGGTGACGGAACGAGACCAGGTAGCGCAGCAGCGCCTCACGGTTGATGCGCGGTCCGCGATAGCGAATCAGCACGGAGCCCCAGTCTGGCTGATTGGTGATCAGGCAGTTGGATTTCAGCAGGTGGCTGACCAGCGTCTCTTCTACCACTTCTGGGCTGGTGGCACTGGCGAGATAATCGGTACTGAACTGGTAGTTATCAATCACGATATCCTGCTCATCAATGCAGCTGCCGCTGAAACTGCCAATCGGCTGTCCTTCGATTTCCTGCAGACGGTACAGCGCGACGCTGACCTCCCCCTGCGCACAGGCGCTGAGATCGCGCTCCAGCGTCTTACGCACTTCACCCCAGTCGGCAAAAGGCGTCTGGTTAAAGCTGTTCAGATAAAGTTTAAAGCTTTTCGATTCGATCAGATTGACGCTGCTGGCGTTCAGCACCACTTCGCCAACGGCAACCTGCGGTACGCCTTTGCTGTTCAGCCATGACAGTTCATACAGCGTCCAGATATCCGCGCCGTGAAAAGGCAGCGAATCAGGGTAAAGGCCCAGCGGTTCACGGTTCATGCTGCGCGGTACCGCCTGTAATAAGCTGGCGTCGTAGCGGTCGTGATATTCTGTGGCCTTGCCTAATGTCAGGCCCTGCAATGCCTGATGCGGATGATGAGTAGACATACTGTTACCTTAATGGCCTGTTCCGCTGTGCGGAGAGGCGTTTGCCGATACAATGGAACCTAAGTGTAACGTAGCCAGACAACAGTGAGAAAAGGAAAGATGGAAGAGACCACGCACGCTTTACAAGATTTTACAGCCCGTTACTGCGACGGCTGGCAGCAGGCGCGCGGTACATTGCCTGCCAGTGAGCAGTTGTACGGCATCGCTTCTCCCTGCGTGGCGAGCAGTGAAGAGGGCGTGGTGTACTGGCAGCCGCAACCATTTACCCTGGCGAAAAACCTTGAGGCGGTTGAACGCGCGCTCGATCTGCGCATTCAGCCAGCGCTAACCGCGTTCTACACGACGCAATTTGCCGGTGATATGGCGGCGCATATTGGCGGCCGAGACCTGTCTCTGCTGCAGGTGTGGAGTGAAGATGATTTTGTGCGTGTACAAGAAAATCTTATCGGTCATCTGGTGATGAAACGCCGCCTGAAGCACTCTCCAACGCTGTTTATCGCCACTACCGAATCTGAACTGGAAGTGATTTCCGTCTGTAATCTGACGGGGGAGGTGATCCTGGAACAACTGGGTACCCAAAAGCGTGAAACGCTGGCACCTTCACTGGCAGATTTTCTTAAATTAATACAGGCTGTTATATAACGCCGATTGCGAGATTAACGAAGTGGTTTGTGAGAAATCTCTTACACAGCATGTAAGATATTACCAAAAAATCCATGACGTTATCTGACGCCGCGATTGTGAAGATATTTTAAATCAGTTGGTTAGCACACCATCTGTGACTATCGTAGGTAAGATGAATCCATAAACGCTGTTACTATACTTGTTTGCTTATCATGTTCTGTCAGAATGTTTTGCAACAGAACGGAATCTGTGGAAATGGGAGACGTCAGGATGATGTCACTTCAGGACGAAGCAGGGATATCTCAGGATGGGATATGGACACCTCCAGGAAGGAGAATGAGAGCCACATTGGGATGCTGTGGTGGGCGAGGATGCCGAAGGAGTAAAGTCAGGAAGACTTAAGGTGTCAGGATGACACACAGGACAAGTTTTCATGGATGAGCAGGGAGCACACAAGTAGCGGGAGCGCTGCAAACGAACCGGGAGCACTGTGTATACAGTGCTCCCTTTTTTTCGTCCATACTTTTTACCGGCGTCCGGCTAATGCTATGCTTGCCGCCCTTTAGTTAACCCTTTTCCCGAGGTTGCCGATGAGCCGTGAACAACAGGTACGCCAGCAGTTACTGGCGGTGGCACAAGTGATGCAGGATAACGGACTGTGGCAAAGCCACGCGCCGGATACCGAGGCGTTTAACAGCCGCGAACCTTTCTGCGTCGACACCATGCTGCCGCTGGAGTGGTTGCAGTGGGTGCTGTTGCCGCGTATGCAGGCGCTGCTCGACAGTGGTGCGTCACTGCCGAAAAATTTTGATATTACGCCATATTATGAAGAGGCGCTGGATGCTGAGACGTCAGGTCGCCTGCCGCTGTTAAGCGAGCTGAAGGCGCTGGACGATCTGTTCAGGGATAATCCTGCCTGATGCTGGAAATTATTTATCAGGACGAGTATCTGGTGGCGGTGAATAAGCCCTCCGGCTGGCTGGTGCACCGCAGCTGGCTGGATCGCCATGAGAAAGTGGTGGTGATGCAGACGGTGCGCGACCAGATTGGTCAGCATGTGTTTACCGTTCATCGCCTCGATCGTCCCACCTCCGGTGTGCTGTTGATGGGCTTGTCGGGCGAAGTCGGTCACCTGCTGGCGCAGCAGTTTGAGCATCATCAGATGCAGAAGACTTATCATGCGCTGGTGCGTGGCTGGCTGGATGGCGCGGAACGGATTGATTATCCACTGACGGAAGAGCGGGATAAAATTGCCGACAAGTTCGCCACCGGTGAGAATCTGCCAAAACCGGCGGTCACCGATTATCGCACGCTGGCGCAGGCGGAGATGCCGTTTGCCATTGGTCGCTACGATTGCGCGCGTTACACGCTGGTGGAATTGCAGCCGCATACCGGGCGTAAGCATCAGCTGCGCCGCCATCTGGCGCATCTGCGTCATCCGATTATTGGTGATACTAAACACGGTGATTTACGCCAGAATCGTGGTGCGGCGCAATATGCGGGCTGCGACCGGCTGATGCTGCATGCCAGTTCCCTCGCGTTGACGCATCCGGTTACCGGCGAACCGCTGGTGATCCGTGCCGGACTCGATGCCTGCTGGCAGCAGATGATGCAGCAGTTTGGCTGGCAGCACTGTCTCCCTGATGTTCCCAGGGTTGAGTTTGTCGCGGCGGCAAGTCAGGATAGTGCATCAATTTAAGGAGAGTTATTATGGCGCAGGTGGGTATTTTTGTCGGTACGGTTTATGGCAACGCGTTGCTGGTGGCGGAAGAGGCGGAGCCAGTTCTGCAGCAGGCCGGACATGAGGTGAAAATTTTTGAAGACGCCACGCTGGCGGACTGGCAGCACTACAGCGATAAAGTGGCGCTGGTGATCACTTCCACTACGGGTCAGGGGGATTTTCCTGACAGCATCGCTGCACTGTTCCATGCGATTAAGGATCAGCTGGGCTACCAGCCTCAGCTGCGTTATGGCGTGATTGCGCTGGGCGACAGCAGCTACGAGCATTTCTGCAATGCGGGTAAGCAGTTTGATGCGTTGCTGCAGGAGCACTCTGCGCAGCGTGTGGGTGAGGTGCTGACGGTGGATGCGAGTGAATATCCGGAGCCGGAAGCGATCACTTCGCCGTGGGTGGAAGCCTGGGCGAAGCAGCTGTGATAATTTACGGCGCACTCCTCCGCTAACAGGGGGAAGCTTTTACTGCACCTCCCTCTCGTCAGCAGGGAAGCTTTTACTGCTCTTCCCTTCGTCAGCAGGAGGGCTTTTACTGCTCCTCCCCCCACGAGTGGGGGGAGGCTGGGAGGGGGGAGCTGCTGGCAGAGATCTCAGCTCTTTGCTCCCCCTCCGCGACCCTCCCCCATTGGATGGGGGAGGGAGCAGATACCCGGCTGCAGGGGGAGACTGTCTGACGCCGCAGATACCACTCTGGTCTCTGACGCCGCAAGTACAACTCAGGTCACTGGCGCCGGGTTAAACACCGCCAGCTGATTACGCAGACCCCAGCGATCGGACCATGTCTGTTTTTTGCCGCTGGCAATATCCAGAATCAGCTCAAACAGCCGCCAGCCGACTTGTTCAATGGTCTCTTCCCCGGTGGCAATCGTCCCGGCGTTAATATCCATCAAATCATGCCAGCGATCGGCCAGCGCGTTGCGCGTCGCCATTTTAATCACCGGAATCATCGCCAGACCATACGGCGTACCGCGCCCGGTGGTAAACACCTGCAGGGTAATACCGGACGCCATCTGCTGGGTACCACAGACAAAATCACTGGCAGGGGTGGCGGCGTAGATCAGGCCACGTTTGGTCGGGCGCTGGCCCGGCGACAATACTTCGACAATCGGGCTGCGGCCGGATTTGGCAATCGATCCCAGCGCTTTCTCCACCACATTCGCCAGCCCGCCTTTTTTATTGCCGGGGGAGGGGTTGGCGCTGCGGTCAGTTTTACCCTGATCGAGATAGTCGTCATACCACGCCATCTCTTCCAGCAGGCGTTTGCCTACCTCTTCATTGACCACGCGTGGCGTCAGCAAATGAATGGCGTCGCGGACTTCGGTTACTTCGGAGAACATCACCGTCGCACCGCAGCGCACCAGCAGGTCGGAGGCAAAGCCCACAGCCGGGTTGGCGGTGACACCGGAAAAGGCGTCGCTGCCGCCGCACTGCATGCCGACAATCAGTTCCGACGCCGGACACACTTCGCGCTGGCGCTGGTTCAGCCGTTGCAGATGGCGGTCGGCGACCTGCAGGATCTCCTGCACCATTGCCTCAAAGCCAATATGTTTCTCATCCTGCAGACGCACAATGTCCTGCTCATCGAGGGAGATCACCTGCACATCGTCGGTACCGGTCAGCAGTCGCTCCGGCTGCAGTTTTTCGCAGCCGAGGCTGACGACCATCACTTCGCCACCTAAATTGGCATTCAGCGCGAGGTTATGGATGGTACGGATAGGGACGACGGCAGCAGGCGCATTGATCGCCACGCCGCAGCCGTACAGGTGGTTGAGCGCCACCACGCCATCCACATTGGGATAGCGCGGCAGCAAGTCGCGTTCAATGATATTCACCACATAGTCGACCACGCCCGCCACGCAATGCACGCTGGTGGTAATTCCCAGCAGATTGCGCGTGCCGACGCTGCCGTCAGCATTGCGGTAGCCGAGGAAAGTATGACCCTCCAGTGGCGGTAAGGGATCGGGAACGCGGTTAGCCAGCGGCAGGCTGGCCAGCGGCGGCGCTTCGGGCAGCGCCACCAGCGACTCTTCGATCCAGCTGCCGCGCGCAATATCACGCAGGGCATAGCCAATCACCTCGCCATAACGAATAATATCCCCGCCGGAAGCGATATTAGTTAACGCGACTTTATGCCCCTGCGGGACATGCTCAATTAATTGCAGACCGTCGTCAAATGTGGTGCCGGCCGGAAGGCCATTATTATTTACCACAATCGCGACGTTATCTGTTTCGTGAACTTTAATATAAAGTGGCACTTCTGTTATTTTATTCATTGCTCAAATGTCCTGAAAAGAATTAACACGGACAAGCTTCCCGTAAACGGGTTATTAACACAGCGATAGTTATCCTAAATAATTCGCGTTACAGGAAGGCGGCAAGCCCGCGAATCCCCGGGAACATAGATAACTATGTGACTGGGGTGAGTGGGTGCAGCCAACGCATCTGTAGCGTGAAGTATGACGGATAGTAAGGTTATTTGCTGATTAGAAGTATATGTTGCCGAATCGCCCGGCACACTATGCAAATGTCGCGGTTTTAACATCATTACACACCCTATTTAGGGCAAAGTACCAAAAGCAAGAGAAGGTGCTCACAAACAAAACGCTGTGAATCCGCCCGTTGTCTCACTTCCTCCGGAAAAAGCTAATTCCGTGAGCCGCTGCGCAGTGTTATGTGCAGATGCCATAAAAAACAACTTAAAACCTGTTAAATGTCGTGCAATTTTCCGGTGTGCCAGCGACGGCTGCTTCATATACTGCATCCAGTGTTGAACGTCAGGTTATTTCCACGCTGCGTAATGAGGTTGTTTGCTAATTAAAAAATCGCTGTGTTTAAATCAACATCATTCTGATACCCACGTCTGGTGTCTGTCGTTCAGAGTGAAAAGTAGCTAACTGCTATATTTCAGGAGCACATAATGAATTCTCTCAGCCAGGCCGCAAGCGCCGTGCAAAAAAGAACCAACGCGCGCTATTGGATAGTGGTGATGTTATTTATCGTCACCTCATTTAACTATGGCGACCGCGCCACTATTTCTATCGCCGGTTCCGCGATGTCGAAAGATATCGGTCTGGATGCTGTTGGCATGGGCTATATCTTCTCCGCCTTCTCATGGGCGTATGTGATCGGCCAGATCCCCGGCGGCTGGTTGCTGGACCGCTTCGGTTCGAAACGCGTCTACTTCTGGAGCATCTTTACCTGGTCGCTGTTCACCCTGCTGCAGGGCTTTGTCGATATGTTCAGCGGTTTCGGCATTGTGGCGGCGCTGTTCCTGTTGCGCTTTATGGTCGGCCTGTGTGAGGCGCCATCCTTCCCCGGTAACAGCCGTATTGTCGCGGCCTGGTTCCCGGCGCAGGAGCGCGGCACTGCAGTGGCGATTTTTAACTCCGCACAGTACTTCGCGACGGTGATTTTCGCCCCGATTATGGGCTGGCTGACCTCCGAAATTGGCTGGGCGCATGTGTTCTGGTTTATGGGCGGTCTCGGCATCATCATCAGCTTTATCTGGCTGAAAGTGATCCACGATCCGACTGACCACCCTGGCGTGAATAAGGCTGAGCTGGAGTATATCGAGCAGGGCGGCGGTCTGATCAACATGGATCAGAAGAAAGACGAGAAGAAAGTCAGCTGGAGCGAAAAGATGTACCAGATCAAACAGCTGGTCACCTCCCGCATGATGCTCGGTGTCTATATTGGTCAGTACTGTATCAACGCCTTAACTTACTTCTTTATTACCTGGTTCCCGGTGTATCTGGTACAGGCGCGCGGCATGTCGATTCTGAAAGCCGGTTTTGTCGCCTCGATTCCGGCGGTGTGCGGCTTCCTCGGCGGCGTGCTTGGCGGCGTGATCTCCGACTGGCTGATGCGCAAAACTGGTTCACTGAATATCGCCCGTAAGACACCAATTGTGCTCGGCATGCTGCTCTCTATCTCGATGGTGGTGTGTAACTACGTCGATTCCGAAGCGGTGGTGGTGTTCTTTATGGCGCTGGCGTTCTTCGGTAAAGGCATCGGTGCGCTGGGCTGGGCGGTGATGGCGGATACTGCGCCGAAAGAGATCAGCGGTCTGAGCGGTGGTCTGTTCAATATGTTCGGTAATGCCTCCGGTATCGTGACGCCAATTGCTATCGGTTACATCATCGCCTCTACCGGTTCTTATAACGGCGCGCTGATTTACGTCGGTATCCATGCCTTTGTGGCGGTGCTCAGCTACCTGGTGCTGGTGCAGGATATCAAACGTGTCGAACTGAAAGTGAAAGCCTGAGGACGGTGACATGAGCATCAACACGCAAAGCACACCCGTTATCACCGAGATGAAAGTGATTCCGGTGGCAGGCTACGACAGCATGCTGCTGAATATCGGTGGCGCCCACGGCGCGTACTTCACCCGCAATATCGTGGTGCTGACCGACAGCGCGGGTCATACCGGCGTTGGCGAAGCACCGGGCGGCGAAGTGATTTATCAGACGCTGGTCGATGCCATCGACCAGGTGAAAGGCCATGAAGTGGCGCGCATGAACCGGCTGGTGCAGCAGGTGCATGTCGGCAATCAGTCGGCGGATTTTGATACCTTCGGGAACGGCGCGTGGACCTTTGAGTTGCGCGTCAATGCGGTAGCGGCGCTGGAAGCCGCGTTGCTGGATCTGCTCGGCCAGTGCCTGAATGTGCCGGTGGCTGAACTGCTCGGCCCGGGCAAGCAGCGTGATGAAGTGACGGTGCTCGGTTACCTGTTCTATATCGGCGACCGTGAGAAAACCGATCTGCCGTATCTGAAAGGCGAAAACGCCTCTCACGACTGGTATCACCTGCGCCATCAGAAGGCGATGGACAGCGCGGCAGTGGTACGGCTGGCGGAAGCGTCGCAGGATAAATATGGCTTTAAAGATTTCAAACTCAAAGGCGGTGTGCTGCCGGGCGAACAGGAAATTGAGGCGGTTAAAGCGCTGAAAAAACGTTTCCCGGACGCGCGTATCACCGTCGACCCGAACGGTGCCTGGCTGCTGGATGAAGCGATCCGCTTGTGCAAGGACATGCAGGGGATTCTGACTTACGCCGAAGATCCCTGCGGTGCGGAACAGGGTTACTCCGGCCGCGAAGTGATGGCGGAGTTCCGCCGCGCCACCGGCCTGCCGGTGGCGACCAATATGATCGCCACCAACTGGCGCGAGATGAACCATGCGGTGATGGTTAACGCTGTCGATATCCCGCTGGCTGACCCGCACTTCTGGACCCTGAGTGGCGCGGTGCGCGTCGCCCAACTGTGTAACGACTGGGGGCTGACCTGGGGTTGCCACTCCAATAATCATTTTGATATCTCGCTGGCGATGTTTACCCACGTTGGCGCTGCGGCGCCAGGTAAACCGACGGCGATAGATACCCACTGGATCTGGCAGGAGGGCGATCAGCGCCTGACCAAAGCACCGCTGCAGATCCGTAACGGCAAAATTGCCGTACCTGATAAACCGGGATTAGGCATTGAGCTGGACTGGCAGCGCCTCGAACAGGCCCATGCCCTGTATAAAACCTTGCCTGGCGGTGCGCGCAACGATGCGACGGCGATGCAATACCTGATCCCTGGCTGGAAATTTGATCGTAAGCGCCCGGTATTTGGACGCTAAATCGGCTGACTTAAAAGGACCATGACGATGACTCAACAAAGTTCCACTCCAGTGATTAAATCATTACAGGTCATTCCGGTGGCGGGCTACGACAGTATGCTGCTGAACCTGAGCGGCGCTCACGCGCCGTTCTTTACCCGCAATATCGTGATTATCAAAGACAATGCCGGCAATACCGGGGTCGGTGAAATTCCTGGCGGCGAGAAGATCCGTCAGACGCTGGAAGAGTCCGGCGCGCTGCTGACCGGCAAAAGTATTGGCGAATATAAAAACCTGCTGAGTCTGGTGCGCCAGACCTTTGCTGACCGCGATGCGGGCGGCCGCGGCAACCAGACGTTCGACCTGCGCACCACCATTCACGTGGTGACTGGCATTGAAGCCGCGCTGCTCGATCTGCTGGGCAAACATCTGGGCGTCAATGTCGCCTCGCTGCTGGGCGACGGTCAGCAGCGCGACCGTGTCGAAATGCTGGGTTACCTGTTCTACGTCGGCGACCGCCACAAAACGTCTCTGCCGTACCAGAGCCAGACTGACGAGAAGTGCGACTGGTATCGTCTGCGCCACGAAGAAGCGCTGACGCCGGAAACCGTGGTGCGGCTGGCGGAAGCGGCGTATGAGAAATATGGCTTCAACGATTTCAAACTGAAAGGCGGCGTACTGGCGGGCAGCGAAGAGGCGGAAGCGGTGACTGCACTGTCTAAACGTTTCCCGGATGCGCGCATCACCCTTGACCCGAACGGCGCATGGTCGCTGAACGAGGCGATTCAGCTGGGCAAACAGCTGAAAAACGTGCTGGCGTATGCGGAAGATCCGTGCGGTGCGGAACAGGGCTACTCCGGCCGCGAAGTGATGGCGGAGTTCCGTCGCGCCACCGGTCTGCCAACGGCCACCAATATGATCGCCACCGACTGGCGTCAGATGGGCCACACGCTGTCGCTGCAGTCTGTCGATATCCCGCTGGCTGACCCGCACTTCTGGACCATGCAGGGGTCGGTGCGCGTCGCCCAGATGTGTCATGAATTCGGTCTCACCTGGGGTTCTCACTCCAATAACCACTTCGATATTTCGCTGGCGATGTTTACCCATGTGGCTGCCGCAGCACCGGGCAAAATCACTGCGATCGATACCCACTGGATCTGGCAGGAAGGCAATCAGCGCCTGACCAAACAGCCGCTGCAAATCAAGGGCGGGATGGTGCAGGTGCCGCAGGTGCCGGGCCTGGGCGTCGAACTGGATATGGATCAGGTCATGAAGGCCAACGCGTTGTACCAAAAACATGGTCTTGGCGCCCGCGACGACGCTCAGGCAATGCAGTTCCTGGTGCCCAACTGGCATTTCGACAACAAACGTCCGTGCCTGGTGCGCTAATTAAGCAGGCTTCAGGCAAATGCTGTGCCTGAAGCCGCATTCACAGGAGTCCTTATGAGCGAAAAAAATTATCCCAACCGTTTCCGTCAGCGTCTGCTGAACGGTGAAAACCTGATTGGCTGCTGGTGCGGGCTGGCTAATCCTCTCTCCACTGAAGTGTTGGGACTGGCAGGATTTGACTGGCTGTTACTCGATGGCGAACACGCACCGAATGATATCTCCACTTTCATTCCCCAGCTGATGGCGCTGAAGGGCAGCCCGAGCGCACCGATTGTGCGTCCGCCGTGTAATGAGCCGATCATTATCAAACGCCTGCTGGATATTGGTTTCTATAACCTGCTGATCCCATTCGTGGAAACCGCAGATGAAGCACGCCAGGCCGTCGCATCCACCCGCTATCCGCCACAGGGCATCCGTGGGGTTTCGGTATCTCACCGCAGCAACCAGTACGGCACGCTGGCGGATTACAACCTGACTATCAATGACAACATCAGCGTGCTGGTGCAGATCGAAACCCAGCAGAGTGTTGACAATATTGACGAGATTGCTGCGGTCGACGGCGTGGACGGCATCTTTGTCGGCCCGGGCGATTTGTCTGCTGCGCTGGGCTACCTCGGCCAGCCCAATCACCCGGAAGTGCAGAAAGTCATCAAATATGTCTTCGAGCGGGCGAAAGCCGCCGGTAAACCGAGCGGCATCCTGGCGCCAGTAGAAGCCGATGCGCGTCGCTATATCGAGTGGGGCGCGAGCTTTGTCGCCGTCGGCAGTGATTTAGGGGTGTTCCGCAACGCCACCCAGGCGTTATCTGACCGCTTTAAAAAATAATCTGAGGGGAGAGAACGTAATGAAAATCGGGTTTATTGGCCTTGGCATCATGGGCAAACCAATGAGTAAAAACCTGCTGAAAGCGGGTTACGATCTGGTGGTGCGTGACTTCAATCAGGAAAATCAGGCGGAAGTGGTGGCGGCAGGCGCGACCGGTGCTGACAGCGCCAAAGAGGTCGCTGAGCTGTGTGACGTGATTATCACCATGCTGCCAAACTCTCCACACGTCAAAAGCGCTCTGCTGGGTGAAGGCGGCGTGATTGAAGGCGCGAAATCCGGCACCGTGGTGATCGATATGAGTTCTATCGCCCCGCTGGCCAGCCGTGAAATTCACGCCGAACTGGCGAAAAAAGGCGTGCACCTGCTGGATGCGCCAGTGAGTGGCGGCGAGCCAAAAGCCATCGACGGCACCCTGTCAGTGATGGTTGGCGGCGACAAGGCGCTGTTCGATAAATACCACGACCTGCTGAAAGCGATGGCGGGCTCGGTGGTGCATACCGGTGATATCGGTGCGGGCAACGTCACCAAACTGGCGAACCAGGTGATTGTGGCGCTGAACATCGCCGCGATGTCCGAAGCGCTGCTGCTGGCGACCAAAGCGGGTGTCAATCCGGAGCTGGTCTATCAGGCGATTCGTGGTGGCCTGGCGGGTAGCACTGTACTGGATGCGAAAGCGCCGATGGTGCTGGACCGCAACTTCAAGCCAGGTTTCCGTATCGACCTGCATATCAAAGACCTGACCAATGCGCTGGATACTTCTCACGGTGTGGGCGCGCAGCTGCCACTGACGGCGGCGGTGATGGAAATGATGCAGGCGCTGAAGGCTGACGGTCTGGGCACTGCCGACCATAGTGCGCTGGCCTGCTATTATGAAAAATTAGCGAAGACCGAAATTACCAGGTAACCGGTCGATGCGGCGTCAATGCGACGCCGCATGGGTTGCCTTCTTTCGGCCAGCTAAACAGAGCCTGGAACATCTATGAAAATAGTAATCGCACCGGATTCATATAAAGAGAGTTTATCCGCCCTCGAAGTTGCGACGGAAATTGAAGCGGGCTTTCGCGACATTTTCCCCGACGCGCAATACGTTAAGCTGCCGGTTGCGGATGGCGGCGAAGGTACGGTTGAGGCGATGGTGGCGGCGACGGAAGGGAAGATCGTCAGACTGAACGTGACTGGCCCGCTGGGCAGGCAGGTAGAAGCGTTTTACGGTCTTTCCGGTGATGAGAGCTGTGCATTTATCGAAATGGCGGCAGCCAGCGGCTTAGAGCTGGTTCCGGCGGCGCAGCGCGATCCGTTAATCACCACCTCGTGGGGGACTGGCGAACTGATCCGTGACGCGCTGGATAACGGCGTGCAGCATTTTATTATCGGCATTGGCGGCAGCGCCACCAATGATGGCGGCGCGGGGATGGTGCAGGCGCTGGGTGCCCGTTTGCTGGACAAGCAGGGTCAGCAGATTGGCTACGGTGGCGGCAGCTTAACCGGGCTGGCGAGTATCGACCTCAGCCAGCTGGACTCACGCCTTGCTCAGTGTCGTTTTGAAGTGGCCTGTGATGTCACCAATCCGCTGACGGGCAAAGAGGGCGCTTCGGCGATTTTCGGCCCGCAGAAAGGCGCTACGCCTGAACTGGTGGAGCAGCTGGATCAGGCGCTGGCGCACTACGCGAAGATTATTCAGCGCGATCTGGATATTGATGTGCTGCATATTCCGGGCGGCGGGGCGGCAGGTGGCATGGGCGCGGCGTTACACGCCTTCTGTCATGCTGAATTGCGCCGGGGTATTGAGATTGTCACCGAAGCGCTGGGGCTGGATCAACTGGTGCAGGATGCTTCGCTGGTGATTACTGGTGAAGGACGTATCGACAGTCAGACCATCAACGGCAAAGTGCCGATTGGCGTGGCGAAGGTGGCGAAACGCTACAATAAACCGGTGATTGGCATTGCCGGCAGCCTGACCGCCGATGTCGGCGTGGTCCATCAGCACGGAATTGATGCGGTATTTAGTGTGATTTACCGTATCTGTACGCTGGAAGACGCGCTGGAAAATGCGGCGGCGAATGTGCGCATGACGGCGCGTAATATTGCTGCAAGCATTAATCTCGGGCAGTCGTTGCGTAACTGATCGCTTCAGGCAGATCGTCTTTAACCCGAACTTGTGGGCAGGCTCGCTTTACGTTTTGAACCCGCTCAGGGAACACGGCCAGCTGCGGAAAGACGCAAAAATCGCCATTCATGGCGCGCGACGCTTTCCTCCGCTGACCGTGTGTTCCTTGCGTCTTGAGTCTGGCAATTGCTGCCCATGTTCCGTGCGCTTAGTAGGGACATGCTCCCTGTTCAGGCCCGATCTATTCTCAACTCAGGATTATTGCCACTGCCACATACCTTCCCGCCTTGCTACGCTTACTGACTTATTGATTTTGGACAAATTTTCAGCGGATTCACGTATGCGAAATCATCAGTATGGGTAATATGACGTTATTACACTACTGAGAGATAACATCATGATAGCCAGAATACTTTCCGGAATTAATCAGCGTTTTGATCATGCCGACTTTGCTCGATTGCTGGTACGCATTGCCATCGGCATGCTGATCTTTCATGGCTGGCACAAGCTGGTTGCCGGTACGGCGGGCATCCAGTCAATGCTGGCTGCACATGGCATTCCGGCGTTCGTGGCGCATGGTGTCATCGTCGGGGAAGTGGTGGCGCCGATCCTGATTATTCTCGGCATTTTGTGCCGTCCCTGCGCACTGGTGGTGATTGGCACCATGATCGTGGCGTGGTTGCTGGTGGCGCTGGATAAAACCTTTGCCGTGGACCAGGTCGGCGCATGGGCGCTGGAAAGCATCGCGTTCTATGTATTTATGTCGCTGGTACTGCTGTTTCTCGGTTGCGGTAAATACTCCGTCATCAGCAACCCTGACTGGCGTTAACCGGCAGCGCTCCCCGTCCCGGCGGAGGGGGAGCATATTAGTGGCTTAACAGCTCCATCGCGATCGTGGCGACATTATCCATTTCATCCAGCAGTTCCAGCAGCTCCGGCTCAATGTCCGCCACCTCAGTGTTAATCCGCAGATGCTGTTCCAGCTGCTGGCACAGCTGTTTCAGACGTGGTACGCCGCTATAGCTGGCGCTGCCATGCAGCTTATGAATAATATCGAGCAGGCCGTCGTTGTGATTATCGCGCAGACACTGTTCCACCTTTTCGCGTACTTCCGGCATAAAATCGATCAGCATCTGCAGCAGGTCACGCGCCAGGTCGCTCTTATTCGCCGCCTGACGCAGCGCCAGTGACCAGTCGAGTGATGCCGCCACTGTAGCTCTTTGCGCGACTTCCGGCTGAATGCCGGGTGAATAACGCGCCAGCAGATGGCTGAGCTTCACCTCATCAATCGGCTTCGCCAGATAATCATTCATCCCGGCCTTGATCAGCCGCTCACGCTCGCCCTCAATCGCATGCGCCGTCACCGCCACAATCGGCGTATTGGCGTGCTGCGGCAGCTCACGGATCAGCTCACTGGCGCGGATACCGTCGATTTCCGGCATCTGGATATCCATCATAATGATGTCCAGCTTGCGCATCCGCGCCTGCTGCACCGCTTTTTCGCCGCTGTCACACAGCACAATATGGTCGACCTGTTCTTCCAGCAGTGCGCCAATCAGCTTCAGGTTGGCAGGATTATCATCGACCGCCATCACCGTCAGCGGCAGGCGGGCGCGTTCCGGCAGGTCATACAGTTTGCGCGCCTGCAGATCGAGGATCACCGGCAGCAGACGCGTCATCGACACTGGCTTGATGATGCAGCTGTCCACGCCACGCATTTTCAGCTCTTCCGCGTGCACCTGCATCTGGCACGGCAGCGCCATAATCACGCAGTCGGCTTTCTCCAGCGCACGGGCCAGCACTTCTTCGGCGATCTGCTGGTCGTGGCGCTGCAGCACCGGAATACCGAGCAGCAGCACATCGTAGTGCTCTTCTGTCAGGTTGCTGATGGCGGTGCTGTAGCTGACACTCATCGGCGTGGCGCTGAGCATATCCAGCGTCGCCTGCGCGGCCGCCGGGTTCGCTTCGACATACGCCAGCCGTTTGCCCTGCAGGCAATCCAGCGCGCGCGGATCGCTGGCGGCATTCGGGTTCAGCTCGAGGTTGATATGGAACCAGAAGGTGGAACCATGGTTCAGACGACTGTGGAACGAGATATTGCCGCCCATCTCATTCACCAGTTTTTGCGTGATCACCAGGCCAAGTCCGGTGCCGCCATGCCGGCGCGAAATACTGGCATCCGCCTGACGAAATGCCTGGAACAGCTGCGACTGCTGCTTCTCGGAAATACCGATCCCGGTATCATGCACCTGCACTTCAAGTTCAATCTTGTTATTGCCCTGTGAGCGCTTTTCGATGCGGATATCGATATTGCCGCGTTCGGTGAATTTAATCGCATTACCCAGCAGGTTGGTGACAATTTGCTGCAGGCGCAGCGGATCGCCAATCACATTATCGGCGACGTCGCTCTGGATATTGATGGTCAGTTCCAGCCCTTTTTCATGGGCAGACTGCGCCAGCAGCACCACAGTTTCATCCAGCGTGGCGCGTAGCGGGAAAGGTATGGTTTCCAGCACCAGTTTGCCGGCTTCCAGCTTCGAAAAATCAAGAACGTCGTTGATAATGCTAAGCAGGTTGTTAGCGGAACGCTCAATAGTATGCAGATAGTCGCGCTGGGTGACGTTGACCGGCGTTTTCAGCGTCTGACGGGTAAAACCAATCACGCCGTTCAGCGGCGTACGCAGTTCGTGTGACATATTTGCCAGGAACTCGGACTTAATGCGCGCCGCTTCCTGCGCACGCTTTTTGGCCAGATCCAGCTCGACGTTCTGGATCTCCATCTGTTCCAGCGTCTCGCGCAGATCCGAGGTGGCCTGGTCGATATTTTGCTGCATCTCTTCGTGATAGGCGGTCAGCGACATCGCCATGGAGTTAATGCCGTTTTTCAGCATATCCAGCTCGCCGAGCATATAACCTTCCACCCGGCTGTCGAGCTGGCCACGACGAATGCGGTCTACCGTGCTGACCATGTTACGAATCGGCCCGGTGACATCGCGCATCAGGCGGTAGGCGAACAGCATGGCGATACACAGGCAGAACAGCAGCAGCAGGGTGGAGATAAACACTTCTTTGTACTGCTGCAGCCGCACGGATTGCAGATCCAGCTCAATCGCCACATAGCCGAGCGGATTGCCGGTGGGTTTCACCTCGCTGTCAGGGGATTCGTCGGGATAGTAGCTTTCGGAAACAATTGGCGTACGCAGGATCATGGTGTTGCCGTGGCGCTCAATGGCAATCGAGGTGGGCTGCGTTTCGCCATCAGGCACGCGCAGCTGATCCTGGTTAAGCTGATAATTAGAGGTAACAAACAGTTTATTCTGCTCATCAAAAACCGAAATTGCGCGCACAATTTCAGAATGACGGCGATGCAGCAGACTGACCAGCTGACGCACCGACTCGCGATTATGGTATGCCATGCCATATTCACTGGAGACCGCCAGCGGTTCAATAATATTGGCGCCCGCGTCCACCAGCTGGCGCTGCAGCTCGTTGTAGCGATGAACGACAAAAAAGGTACTGAGCAACAGGCCGATCATCAGCGTCGGCGCCAGTATTAAAATCATCATTCGCGCCCGCAGGCTGTATTTGGTCATGGATTTCCAGTATGCGACAATAGCGTTTATTCCCGGACGCTGGCGGCACGGCAGGCGCAGCGTGGATTCGGGCGATACCTGTTTACGAGACGTAATTTAATAATGGCGCAATTCTACTCTGCAAAACGGCGCGTGACGACCCGCCAGACGATAACGTTAACGATTGATGATCTCGATCCCTTTGGTCAGGGAGTGGCGCGTCATCATGGCAAGGCGCTGTTTGTCAGCGGCGCGCTGCCGGGCGAGCAGGTCGAGGTCGAGATCAGCGAAGAGAAGCGTCAGTTTGCCCTTGGCCGCGCAAAACGCATCATCACCGCCAGCGAACAGCGGGTGAAACCTGAGTGTCCGCATATTCAGCAGTGCGGTGGCTGCCAGCAACAGCATGTGGCGCTGCCGCTGCAGCAGCGCAGCAAAGCCAGCGCGCTGGCGCGCATGCTCAGCCAGCAGAGCGGGCTGGAGGTGAAGGTGGATGAGGTGATCGGCGGCAGTGCATACGGTTATCGTCGTCGCGCCCGGCTCGGTTTGCAGTACCAGTCAAAGAGCCAGCAGCTGCAGATGGGCTTTCGCCAGCAGGCGTCGAACGACCTGGTGAATATTCGCCAGTGCCCCATTTTGAAGCCCGAACTTAATGCGTTGCTGCAGCCACTGCACGCCTGCCTGAGCAGTTTGCAGGCGGTACGACGTTTAGGACATGTGGAACTGGTGCTGGCGGACAATGGTCCGCTGCTGGTTTTACGTCATCTGGATGCATTAAGTGCCGCTGACCGCACTAAACTGGAACAGTTTTCGCATAGCCATCAGGTCACGCTGTTTCTGGCCCCTGACAGCGACACTCTGCAACAGCTGGGTGGCGAGATGCCGTTTTACCGTTCTGACAGCCTGACGCTGACCTTTAGTCCGCGTGATTTTATTCAGGTCAACGACCAGGTGAATCAGCAAATGGTGGCGCGTGCGCTGCAGTGGCTAGATCTGCAACCCGATGATCGGGTGCTGGATCTGTTTTGTGGCATGGGCAACTTCACGTTGCCGCTGGCAAAGTTGGTACAAAATGTTGTAGGTGTGGAAGGTGTTGCAGCATTAGTCGCTAAGGGTGCGTATAATGCGCAACTGAATAATCTGAAAAATGTGACGTTTTTTCACCATAATCTGGAAGAGGACGTCACGCGCCAGCCGTGGGCGGCGCAGGGATTTACCAAAGTGTTGCTGGACCCGGCACGGGCGGGCGCGGCAGGCGTAATGCAGCATGTTGTCAAACTTGCGCCACAACGCGTTGTCTACGTGTCATGCAATCCCACAACACTTGCTCGTGATAGTCAGGCATTACTGACATCCGGCTACCAACTGGAAAGGGTCGCGATGCTGGATATGTTCCCACATACCAGCCATCTCGAATCCATGGTGCTGTTCAGCAAAAAGCAGGTTTCCTGAGGGGAACACTGCCAGGAGAGGATATGGTTGCGGTAAGAAGTGCACATTTGAATACGGCTGGCGAGTTTGCGCTCGACCAATGGATCGCCAGTTTAGGGATCTCAAACCAGCAGGCATGTGAACGTCTGGCCGACACCTGGCGCTATTGTGAAGCCGCCACCCAGGGACATCCTGATCAGGCGCTGCTGTTATGGCGCGGCATCGAAATGGTGGAAATCCTGATGATGCTGAGCATGGATAACGACAGCCTGCGCAGCGCCTTGCTGTTCCCGCTGGCCAATGCCGGACTGGTGTCGGAAGAGACACTGGAAGAGAAATTCGGCAAAGCGATTGTTTCGCTGGTGCATGGCGTGCGCGATATGGACGCCATCCGCCAGCTGAAAGCCATTCATAATGATTCGATGGCCTCTGAGCAGGTGGATAATGTCCGCCGTATGCTGCTGGCGATGGTGGAAGATTTCCGCTGCGTGGTAATCAAGCTGGCGGAACGCATCGCCCACCTGCGCGAAGTGAAAGATGCGCCGGAAGATGAACGCGTACTGGCGGCGAAAGAGTGTACCAATATCTACGCGCCGCTGGCCAACCGCCTCGGTATTGGTCAGCTGAAATGGGAGCTGGAAGACTTCTGTTTCCGCTATCTTCACCCGGACGAATACAAGCAGATCGCCAAACTGCTGCACGAGCGGCGCATTGACCGCGAACAGTACATCGAGAATTTCGTTAACAGTCTGCGCGAAGCGATGGCGAAAGAGGGCGTGAAGGCCGAAGTGTATGGCCGGCCAAAGCATATCTACAGCATCTGGCGCAAAATGCAGAAGAAGTCGCTGGCGTTTGATGAACTGTTCGATGTGCGCGCGGTGCGTATCGTCGCGGAACGTCTGCAGGACTGCTACGGCGCGCTGGGCACCGTGCATACGCTGTATCGCCATCTGCCGAGCGAGTTCGATGACTACGTGGCGAATCCAAAGCCTAATGGCTACCAGTCAATCCACACCGTGGTGCTGGGACCGCAGGGTAAAACCGTAGAGATCCAGATCCGTACCCGCCAGATGCATGAAGATGCCGAGCTGGGTGTTGCTGCGCACTGGAAATACAAAGAGGGCGCGGCAGCGGCGCAACAGAGTAAAGGCGCTTCAGGCCATGAAGAACGCATTGCCTGGCTGCGTAAACTGATCGCCTGGCAGGAAGAGATGGCTGACTCCGGCGAAATGCTGGATGAAGTGCGCAGCCAGGTGTTCGATGATCGGGTGTATGTGTTTACACCGAAAGGCGACGTGGTGGATCTGCCAGCGGGCTCAACGCCGCTCGACTTTGCCTACAACATCCACAGCGATATCGGCCACCGCTGCATCGGCGCCAAAATCGGCGGCCGCATCGTGCCGTTCACCTATCAGTTGCAGATGGGCGATCAGATTGAGATCATCACCCAGAAACAGCCGAACCCGAGCCGCGACTGGCTGAACCCGAACCTGGGTTATATCACCACCAGCCGCGGACGCTCCAAGATCCACAACTGGTTCCGTAAACAGGATCGTGACAAGAATATTATTGCTGGTCGCCAGATCCTTGATAACGAACTGAATCATCTGGATATCAGCCTGAGAGAAGCGGAAAAACTGCTGCTGCCGCGCTACAACGTCAACAGTCTCGACGAACTGCTGGCGGCGATTGGCGGCGGAGATATCCGTCTCAACCAGATGAGCAACTTCCTGCAGTCGAAGCTGAATAAGCCGAGTGCGGAAGAGGAAGATCGCGAAGCGCTGCGCCAGCTGACACAGAAATCCCATACGCCGCCCGCCGCCCGCAGTGCCAGCAAAGAGAGCGGCAGAGTAGTGGTGGAAGGCGTCGGTAACCTGATGCACCATATCGCCCGCTGCTGCCAGCCGATCCCGGGCGATGATATTGTCGGCTTTATCACTCAGGGGCGCGGTATCTCCGTGCATCGTGCGGACTGCGATCAACTGGCGGAGCTGATTGCTCATGCGCCGGAACGTATCGTCGACGCGGTGTGGGGCGAAAGCTACTCCAGCGGCTACTCACTGGTGGTGCGCGTCACCGCCAACGACCGCAGTGGACTGCTGCGCGATATCACCACCATTCTGGCGAACGAAAAGGTCAACGTGCTGGGCGTGTCCAGCAGGAGCGACACCAAAAAGCAGCTGGCAACCATCGATATGGATATCGAGATTTATAACCAGCAGGTGCTGAGTCGTGTGCTCGCCAGACTGAATCAGGTGCCGGATATTATTGACGCTAAGCGGTTGCATTAATCATCTCAGTACCGCACCCTCCCCCATAGCATGGGGGAGGGTGGGGGAGCAGCGACGTCGGACTGTCGGGCCAGGGTGTCGCTGCTCCCCCATGCCTGCCTTCCCCCGCCACGCGGGGGAAGGCGCAAAGCAGGCCCCTTTCACTATGGGGTAATAGTTAAGCCCAACGGTGTACCCATTTCGCTGTAAGGCAATGATAAGCCAAAACGGCGCACTTATTTCGCTACAGGGGAAGCAGCCAGAATGGCGACCCCTGCTTGTATTCAGCTTAATTCAGGAAAAACTATGAACGCACTCGATCGCCTGCTGGGCATCATGAAAACCCTGCGCGATCCGCAACACGGCTGTCCGTGGGATCGCCAGCAAAGCTACGCCACCATCGCGCCCTACACGCTGGAAGAAACCTATGAAGTGCTGGACGCTATCCAGCGCGAAGATTATAGCGATCTGCGCGATGAGCTGGGCGATCTGCTGTTTCAGATTGTGTTTTACGCGCAAATCGCCAGTGAAGAAGGGCGCTTCAGCTTCGATGACATCTGTAACGCCATCAGCGACAAAATGGAGCGCCGTCACCCGCATATCTTTGCGGATGCTGCCGCTGACAGCGTCGACTGGGAGCAGATTAAATCCGCTGAACGTGCAGAAAAAACGCGCCATTCCGCACTGGATGATATTCCTGAAGCCCTGCCTGCGCTGATGCGTGCATATAAAATCCAGAAACGCTGTGCGGCGGTGGGTTTTGACTGGGACTCACTGGGGCCAGTGCTGGATAAAGTGCATGAAGAGATCGATGAAGTGATGCATGAAGCACAGCAGGCGGTAGTCAACCCGGCGAAACTGGAAGAGGAGATTGGCGATCTGCTGTTCGCCACTGTCAACCTGTCACGCCACCTTGGCAGCAAAGCGGAAACCGCTCTGCAAAACGCCAACCGCAAATTTGAACGCCGCTTCCGTCAGGTGGAGCAGATCATCACCGCACAGGGGATGACACTGCAGGACGCCAGCCTGGAGCAGATGGAAGCCGCGTGGCAGCAGGTGAAAGCGGGGGAGTAAATCCTGATACCCGCTCAGGCTGGAAACCTGTCTTGCTGGTATCGCCGAACTGATCCTCTCTCCATATCTTGCTGGCATCGCCGAACCGATCCTCTCTCCATATCTTGCTGGCATCGCCGAACTGATCCCCTCTCCATATCTTGCTGGTATCGCCGAACTGATCCCCTCCCCCATATCATGGGGGAGGGGTAGGGAGGGGGAGCAAATGGCAGAGGAGCAAGCTGACAGAGGAACCGAGCCGCTAGCCCCCCTCTCACGCGCAGCGGGGGAAGGGGCAGCCAGTGCAAACTTGCTGGCCGCAGTTCCGGCGCAATAAGCTCACTACGGTAGTTTGGATATTCAGACCACTTACCCGTGCAATACATGAGTTGACTCGATTCAGCTAAAAATAAAATAACCCCGCTTCTTATGACCAAAATCAATCCACATCACGCGTTTATCGGCTACTTTTAGCACCATAAACACGTTGGCACGCACACAACCAGAAAGGATCAATTGTGAGGGCAGGGGGTTTCGGGTATACTGTTTTCCCGTCCTGGTTATTCCATCGTCTTTAAACCTTATACTCTCAGGTTCAGCATGACAACGAACTATATTTTTGTGACCGGCGGGGTCGTATCCTCTCTGGGCAAAGGCATTGCCGCAGCCTCCCTGGCCGCTATCCTCGAAGCGCGTGGTCTTAACGTGACCATTATGAAGCTGGACCCATACATCAACGTGGATCCGGGCACGATGAGCCCGACTCAGCACGGTGAAGTCTTCGTGACCGATGACGGCGCAGAAACCGATCTCGACTTAGGTCACTACGAACGTTTTATTCGCACCAAAATGTCCCGTCGCAACAACTTTACTACCGGCCGGATCTACTCCGAAGTGCTGCGTAAAGAGCGCCGTGGCGACTATCTGGGCGCAACCATCCAGGTCATCCCGCACATCACCAATGCGATCAAAGAGCGCATTATTGAGGGCGGCGAAGGCCATGATGTGGTGCTGGTGGAAATCGGCGGCACCGTCGGTGACATCGAATCCCTGCCATTCCTCGAAGCCATCCGTCAGATGGCGGTGGAAGTTGGCCGTGAACACACCCTGTATATGCACCTGACCCTGGTGCCATACATGGCGGCGGCGGGCGAAGTAAAAACCAAGCCAACCCAGCACTCGGTAAAAGAACTGCTCTCTATCGGCATCCAGCCAGACGTGCTGATCTGCCGTTCCGACCGCGCCGTTCCGGCCAACGAACGCGCAAAAATTGCGCTGTTCTGTAACGTGCCTGAGAAAGCCGTTATCTCACTGAAAGACGTTGATTCTATCTATAAAATTCCAGGCCTGTTGAAATCCCAGGGCCTTGATGATTATATTTGTAAACGATTCAGCCTGAACGCGCCGGAAGCGAACCTGTCCGAATGGGAACAGGTAATCTATGAAGAAGCTAATCCGGGCGGCGAAGTCACTATTGGTATGGTCGGCAAATACGTCGAACTGCCGGACGCCTATAAATCAGTGATTGAAGCACTGAAACATGGTGGCCTGAAGAACCGTGTGACGGTAAACATCAAGTTGATCGACTCGCAGGATGTTGAAACCCGTGGTGTCGAATTACTGAAAGGTTTAGACGCTATCCTGATCCCTGGCGGATTTGGTTACCGTGGTGTTGAAGGCAAGCTGATGACCGCGCAGTATGCGCGTGAAAACAACGTGCCTTACCTCGGTATCTGCCTGGGTATGCAGGTGGCACTGATGGAGTTTGCCCGTAACGTTGCAGGCATGGCAGGGGCTAACTCCACTGAGTTTGTGCCAGATTGTAAATATCCGGTGGTGGCATTGATCACCGAATGGCGTGATGAAGAAGGCAATGTTGAGCAGCGCTCTGAACAGAGCGACCTTGGCGGCACCATGCGCCTGGGTAGCCAGCAGTGCCAGCTGACCAGCGACAGCCTGGTGCGTCAGCTGTACGGCGCGGAGACCATTGTTGAGCGTCACCGTCACCGCTATGAAGTGAACAATATGCTGTTGAAGCAAATCGAAGCGGCTGGATTACGTGTGGCAGGTCGCTCAGGGGATGACCAGCTGGTTGAGATCATTGAGATCCCGAACCATCCATGGTTTGTTGCGTGTCAGTTCCATCCGGAATTCACCTCAACACCTCGTGACGGGCACCCGCTGTTTGCCGGTTTCGTCAAAGCGGCAAGCGAGTACCAGAAGCGTTTAGCGAAATAAGTGGTTTTATAAATGACGCGCGAGTCACGCTTCGCGAAAGCTTTTGCGTTGCAGCAAGGCGGCAACCGAATCAGTTCCCGGGAGCTTACATCAGTCAGTGACCGGGGTGAATGAGGGAAGCCAACGCAGCTGCGGCGCAAAAGATGAAGCGACTGCGCGTTGTTTGTCTTAGTCTTAGCTAACTTGTACTGAGGAAAATCTAATGTCCAAAATCGTTAAAGTCATCGGTCGCGAAATCATCGACTCTCGTGGTAACCCGACCGTTGAAGCGGAAGTTCATCTGGAAGGCGGCTTTGTTGGTCTGGCAGCTGCGCCATCAGGGGCTTCTACCGGTTCTCGCGAAGCGCTGGAACTGCGTGACGGTGACAAATCTCGTTTCCTGGGCAAAGGCGTAACCAAAGCCGTTGCAGCGGTAAATGGCCCAATCGCTGACGCGGTGAAAGGCAAAGATGCGAAAGACCAGGCGAACATCGATAAAATCATGATCGAACTGGACGGCACCGAAAACAAATCTAACTTCGGCGCTAACGCCATTCTGGCGGTTTCTCTGGCAGCAGCGAAAGCAGCGGCAGCCTCTAAAGGTCAGCCACTGTACGAACACATCGCTGAACTGAACGGCACCCCGGGCAAATTCTCTATGCCTCTGCCAATGATGAATATCATCAACGGTGGTGAGCACGCCGACAACAACGTCGACATCCAGGAATTCATGATCCAGCCTGTTGGCGCGAAAAGCATCAAAGAAGCGATCCGTATCGGTTCTGAAGTGTTCCACAACCTGGCAAAAGTTCTGAAAGCGAAAGGCCTGAACACCGCGGTAGGTGACGAAGGTGGCTACGCGCCAAACCTGGGTTCCAACGCTGAAGCGCTGGCAGTTATCGCTGAAGCGGTAAAAGCAGCAGGCTACGAGCTGGGCAAAGATGTTACCCTGGCGATGGACTGTGCAGCGTCTGAATTCTACAAAGACGGCAAATACGTGCTGGCTGGCGAAGGCAACAAAGCTTTCACCTCTGAAGAGTTCACTCACTTCCTGGAAGACCTGACCAAACAGTACCCAATCGTCTCTATCGAAGATGGTCTGGATGAGTCTGACTGGGCGGGCTTCGCTTACCAGACCAAAGTGCTGGGCGACAAAATCCAGCTGGTGGGCGACGACCTGTTCGTAACCAACACCAAGATTCTGAAAGAAGGTATCGAGAAAGGCATCGCTAACTCCATCCTGATCAAATTCAACCAGATCGGTTCTCTGACCGAAACGCTGGCTGCGATCAAAATGGCGAAAGACGCTGGTTACACCGCGGTTATCTCTCACCGTTCCGGCGAAACCGAAGATGCAACCATCGCTGACCTGGCGGTAGGTACTGCAGCGGGCCAGATCAAAACCGGTTCTATGAGCCGTTCTGACCGTGTTGCTAAGTACAACCAGCTGATCCGTATCGAAGAAGCGCTGGGCAACCGTGCGCCATTCAACGGCCTGAAAGAAGTTAAAGGTCAGTAATCTCCCCCACGTTTATCCCAGTGATAAACGTTGAGGAAAATCCGAAAAGCCTGATGCCTGCATCAGGCTTTTTTTATTTTACGTTTTTTTAATCAGTGAGTTACGCCAATGAGACGCAAGTCCCCGGAACTGTCTGATTTGCGTTAAGTTTCATCCGTTGCGCTATAAAAGTATGTAAGCATTACGTAATGAATTGTCATCATACTAAGGTTTACTGATGAAGTATCGCGCAGATATAGATGGACTGCGGGCATTAGCCGTATTGCCGGTGATTGCTTACCATATGGGCGTCAGCGGTATCCCCGGTGGTTTTACCGGTGTGGATATTTTCTTTGTTATCTCGGGTTACCTGATTTGCGGCATTATCTGGCAGAGTGCGATGAAAGGGGAGTTCTCCTACCTCGACTTCTACAAACGGCGCTGTCTGCGTATCCTGCCGCCGCTGATCGTCGTGCTGACCGCCACGCTGCTGTTTGGCTATCGCCATTTATTACCCACGCAGTTTACCGACCTCGGCAATAGCGCGATTGCCACCACCCTGTTCTCATCCAATATCTTCTTCTGGCAGCAAATCGATTACTTCGCTGGCCCCGCCGAACTGAAGCCGCTGCTGCATACCTGGTCGCTGGCGGTGGAGGAACAGTTCTATATCCTGTTCCCGGTGGTCCTGCTGCTGGCGGTGCGCTGGTGGCGTCAGCGTATTACTCAGATGATGCTGCTGATTATTGTCGGCTCCTTCCTGCTTAGCGTGGTGGGGGTGCTGAAAAAGCCGGACTTCACGTTCTATATGCTGCCCACCCGCGCGTGGGAATTGGCGATAGGCGGTTTGCTGGCCGTCTCCTCGCTGGAAACACGCGCGGCAGCGTTACGCCAGACCACCCGCCATCTGCTGAGCCTGGCCGGTCTGGTGCTGATTCTTTTTGGTTTCCTCTGGCTGGATAACCGCAAGCCGTTTCCCGGCTGGAATGCTATCTGGCCGTGCCTCGGCAGCTTCCTGATTATTCTTGCCGGACGTGAGGCGCTGGTGAACCGCCTGCTGGCGTGGCGACTGGTGGTGTACATCGGCATGATCTCGTACTGCCTCTATCTCTGGCACTGGCCGATTATCGTTTACAGCAAAATGTTCTTTAACTTCAGCGAAGGCACACGCGACCTGATGATTGTGGCGCTGACCTTTGGCCTGGCGGTAGCATCGCGCTATCTGATTGAGATCCCGTTCCGCTACAAACTGGCGGCGCTGCGCCCGGGCGGAATTGTCACGGCTTCGGCCGCCGCGCTGGTGCTGCTGGGCACTACCACGCTGTATCTCGGCCACTTTAATAATCACTCCGGCCGGTTCTCCAGCGAAGCGCTGACGCTGGCGAAATTCTCGCAGTATCACGGCACTGAGGAGTATCACTACCAGTTCCGTGCCGGCAGCTGTTTTATCGATGGTAATAAAGAGGCGAAAGGGGAGTTCAACCGCGACCTGTGTCTGAAAACCTCGTCGACCGCGAAAAATTATCTGCTGATTGGCGACAGCCACGGCGCACACTTGTGGCGCGCGCTAAGCAATGCCGCAGGTGAGCAGGTTAACCTGATGCAGGCGACCTCGGCGGGGTGTAAACCGGTGGCCGACCAGACGCTGGATAACAAATGCAGCCAGCTGATGAATTATCTGTATAAGCAATGGGTGCCGCAGCACAAACTGGACGGCGTGATTATTTCCGCCCGCTGGTTGCCGGAAGATATCGCCCCCCTGCAGGCAACGCTGAGTAAACTGAAGCAGTACAGCAGCAATATTATGGTGCTGGGGCCGACGGTGGAGTACAGCGAGGCACTGCCGGACCTGCTGGCGTACCAGCAGGATGGCCGGGATAACCTGGTCGCCAGCTCGGTGAATAAGCAGATTAAAGGCATCGATCAGCGTTTGCAGCAGGTCGTCAGCCAGCAGCAGGTGCGCTATATCTCGGTGTATAACATCGTCTGCCCGCAGGATCATTGCCATGCGCTGGCCTCCAACGGCGAACCAGGCGCCTTCGATTATGGCCACTTTACGCTAAGCGGCGCTAATGATGTGGCACGTCAGGCAGTGGTACAGATGCATCAGGATAAATTTATGTAACACTCGCGCGGCGGGTTTGGCGGTATTGCGCCTTTTTATTCGGCGGTATTTGGCGCATAATCGCGCCCCTGATCCCCCCCGCTAGCGAGAAAGTGATGCAGTACCCGATTAATGAGATGTTCCAGACGTTGCAGGGTGAAGGTTTTTATACCGGCGTCCCGGCAATTTTTATCCGTTTGCAGGGATGCCCGGTTGGCTGCAGCTGGTGCGATACCAAGCATACCTGGGATAAGCTGGCCAATCGGGAAACCTCACTGGGCGATATTCTGGTTAAAACTGTCGAGAGCGATGCCTGGGGCAATGCCGATGCTGCGGCGCTGATGGACACCATTCGCCAGCAGGGCTGGACGGCGCGCCATGTGGTGATTACCGGCGGTGAACCAAGCATCTATGATTTAACGCCGCTCACCACTGCGCTGGAAGCGGCGGGTTTTAGCTGCCAGATTGAAACCAGCGGCACCCATGAGGTGCGCTGCTCAGCCAGCACCTGGGTTACGGTATCGCCAAAAGTGAATATGCGCGGTGGCTATGATGTGCTGGCGCAGGCGCTGAAACGCGCGGATGAGATTAAACATCCGGTGGCGCGCCAGCGTGATATTGAAGCGCTCGACGCGTTACTGGCGACGCTGGATGACGATGTGGCGCGGATTATCGCGCTGCAGCCGATCAGTCAGAAGGATGATGCCACGAAGTTGTGTATCGAAACTTGCATCGCGCGCAACTGGCGTTTGTCGATGCAGACGCATAAGTATCTTAATATCGCCTGATTCATCCCCTCCACGCATAGTGGAAGCCTCTTTAGCGCCCTTCCCCACGCCGTGGGGGAGGGCGGGGGAGCTACGACATCAGTGCTCTATGCGCCCCCATCCCGGCTTTCCCCCGCAATGCGGAGGAAGGGGCCGATCAACTCAACCTTTATACACGCAGCCCGCCGTACAGGTCTCTTTCACCATCACCGCGCTCAGCTCCGGCAGTGTCGGTTTCAGCTGATCCCAGATCCATGCCGCCAGCACTTCACTGGTCGGGTTTTCCAGGCCAGGAATATCATTCAGATAATAGTGATCGAGGCGATCATAGATCGGCTTAAACGCTGCTTTCAGGTCGGCAAAATCCATTACCCAGCCGGTATACGCATCCACTTCGCCGGTGATTTCAATGCGCACCATGAAAGAGTGGCCGTGCAGGCGGCCACATTTATGGCCCTCTGGCACATGCGGCAGGTGGTGCGCGGCTTCAAACTGGAAATCTTTAAATAGCGTGGTTGCCATGGTTATACAGTCTCAGTCTCATCAAAAAACCGACGAAGTCTAACGGAAAACCGTTTTTTCCGCACTCATTTAGCGTTTTTATCGATAAGTCGCTGATGAAGGCTTGAGTTCTCAATATTAACTTTATGATTATAAAGATTTTTATTAATCAGTTTTGGCGATAAGCCTTACCCGTAAAACCACTTAGTTATTTTGGTTATTTATTATTTCTAACCCTTATTTAAGGGTTATTATGCCTCCCGGTAACCTACCCTCACTTATTCCGTCCCGGACCACAGACACTGGAATTATCAACGCGATGACGACTCAGCCTCCCCAGAATTCTCTGCTGCCGCTCAACCCGGAGCAACTTGCTCGTTTGCAGGCGGCGACAGGTGATTTTTCCACCACCCAGCTTGCCTGGCTGTCGGGTTATTTTTGGGGCATGGTCAATCTGGCGCCAGGCACCGTGGCCGCCAGCGCGCCTGCTGCGGCAGAGATTCCGGCGATTACCATTCTGTCGGCCTCGCAAACCGGCAATGCGCGCCGGCTGGCGGAGCAGCTGCGCGATGATCTGCTGGCGGCGAAACTGAACGTCAGTCTGGTCAATGCCGGTGACTACAAGTTCAAGCAAATCGCCCAGGAAAAACTGCTGGTGGTGGTCACCTCCACCCAGGGCGAAGGCGAGCCGCCGGAAGAGGCGGTGGCGCTGCATAAATTCCTGATGTCGAAGAAAGCACCGAAGCTGAGCGATACCGCTTTCGCGGTGTTCGGCCTTGGTGATACCTCCTACGAATTCTTCTGCCAGGCCGGTAAAGATTTCGATGGCAAGCTGGCCGAGCTGGGCGGGACACGTCTGCTGGATCGTGTGGATGCGGATGTGGAATACGCGGCGGCGGCAGCGGACTGGCGTCAGCAGCTGGTCGGGATCCTGAAAGCGCGCGTGCCTGCAGAGTCTTCTGCGGTAGCGGCGCTGACGGCAAGCGGCAGCATCAATGAAATTCACAGCAGTCCCTATACAAAAGAAGCACCGCTGACGGCTGCGCTGGCGGTAAATCAGAAAATCACCGGTCGCGACTCAGATAAAGATGTGCGCCATATTGAAATCGATTTAGGTGAGTCTGGTCTGCGTTACCAGCCTGGCGATGCGCTGGGCGTGTGGTATGAAAACGATCCGGCGCTGGTGCAGGAGTTGCTGGAGCTGCTGTGGCTGAAAGGCGATGAACCAGCAGAGGTTAACGGCGCGACGCTGCCACTGGCGGAAGCGCTGCAGAAGCATTATGAGCTGACGGTGAATACCCCGCAGATCGTTGAGCAGTTTGCCCATCTGTCACGCAACGAAGCGTTGCTGGCGCTGGTGGGCGATAAAGCGCAGTTGCAGCACTATGCGCAGACCACGCCAATCGTTGATATGGCGCGTAATGCGCCAACCGAACTGAACCCGGAACAATTGACCGGGTTGCTGCGTCCGCTGACGCCACGCCTCTATTCGATCGCCTCATCGCAGGCCGAAAACGAAACTGAAGTGCATATCACGGTCGGTGCGGTGCGCTACGAGATTGATGGCCGTGCGCGCGGCGGCGGCGCCTCTACCTGGCTGGCGGATCGTCTGGAGGAAGACGGCGATATCCGCGTGTTTATCGAACATAACGATAACTTCCGTCTGCCTGCCAGCCCGGATACGCCAGTGATTATGATTGGCCCGGGCACCGGCATCGCGCCGTTCCGCGCCTTTATGCAGCAGCGTGATAACGACGGCGCTGGCGGCAAGAACTGGCTGTTCTTTGGCAACCCGCACTTTACCGACGATTTCCTGTATCAGGTGGAGTGGCAGCGCTATGTGAAAGATGGCCTGCTGACCAATATTGATTTAGCCTGGTCGCGTGACCAGCAGCAAAAAGTATACGTACAAGACAAAATCCGCGCGAAAGGTGCGGAAGTGTGGAGCTGGATTAAAGAAGGCGCACACATTTACGTCTGCGGCGATGCCAATCGTATGGCGAAAGACGTTGAGCAGGCATTACTGGAAGTGGTAGCCGAATACGGTGGCATGGACACCGAAACGGCTGACGAATTTTTAAGTGAGCTGCGCATTGAGCGCCGTTATCAGCGAGATGTGTACTAATGAGCGAAAAACACCCAGGACCGCTGGTCGTAGAAGGCAAGCTGGTCGACGCCGAACGGCTGAAGAAGCAGAGCAATTATCTGCGCGGCACGATTACTGAAGATCTCAGCGATGGTCTTACCGGCGGTTTTACCGGTGATAACTTCCTGCTGATCCGTTTCCACGGCATGTATCAGCAGGATGACCGTGATATCCGCGCCGAACGTGCAGAGCAGAAGCTGGAGCCGCGTCATGCGATGATGCTGCGCTGCCGCCTGCCGGGCGGGATCATCACGCCGACTCAGTGGCTGGCGATCGAGAAGTTCGCTACGGATAACACCATTTACGGCAGTGTCCGTCTGACCAACCGCCAGACGTTCCAGTTCCACGGTATTCTGAAAGGCAATGTTAAACCGGCGCATCAGATGCTGCATGAAGTGGGTCTGGACGCGCTGGCAACGGCGAATGACGTGAACCGTAATGTGCTGTGCTCCTCGAATCCGGTGGAATCGGAACTGCATCAGGAAGCGTACGAGTGGGCGAAAAAGCTTTCCGAGCATCTGCTGCCGCGTACCCGTGCTTATGCGGAGATCTGGCTGGATCAGGAGAAGGTGGCGACCACTGACGAGGAGCCCATCCTCGGCGAAACTTATCTGCCGCGTAAGTTTAAAACCACGGTGGTGGTGCCTCCGCACAATGATGTCGATCTGCACGCTAACGATCTGAACTTTATCGCTATTGCCGAGAAGGGCAAGCTGGTGGGCTTTAATCTGCTGGTGGGCGGTGGTTTGTCCATCGACCATGGTAATAAAGCGACTTATGCGCGTACCGCCAGTGAGTTCGGTTTCCTGCCGGTGGATAAAATTCTCGCGGTGGCGGAAGCGGTGGTGACGGTGCAGCGCGACTGGGGTAACCGTACCGATCGTAAAAACGCCAAGACCAAGTACACGCTGGAGCGTGTTGGCGTGGAGACCTTTAAGCAGGAAGTGGAGCGCCGTGCGGGCCTCACTTTTGCTCCGACGCGTCCGTATGAGTTCACCACCCGTGGCGACCGTATTGGCTGGGTGAAAGGGATCGATAAGAAGTGGCATCTGACGCTGTTTATTGAGAATGGGCGTCTGCTGGATTATCCGGGGCGTCCGCTGAAGTCGGGTATTGCCGAGATTGCCAAAATCCATCAGGGTGATTTCCGTCTGACGGCGAACCAGAATCTGATTGTTGCCGGTGTGCCGGAAGATCAGAAAGAGGTGATTGAGCAGCTGGCGCGTTCCCACGGTTTGATGGAGAACGTGACCGCCCAGCGCGAGAATTCGATGGCCTGTGTGGCGTTCCCGACCTGTCCGCTGGCGATGGCGGAAGCCGAGCGCTTCCTGCCGGAGTTTGTCACCCGTGTGGAAGGGGTGATGAATAAGCATGGTGTGGGCGAAGAGCACATAGTGTTACGCGTTACCGGTTGTCCGAACGGTTGCGGCCGTGCCATGCTGGCGGAAATTGGGCTGGTGGGCAAAGCACCGGGGCGCTATAACCTGCATATTGGCGGCAACCGTATTGGCACGCGCATTCCGCGTATGTATCGCGAGAATATTAATGAAGAAGAGATTCTCGCGAGCATTGATGAGCTGGTGGGCCGTTGGGCGAAAGAGCGTGAAGCGGATGAAGGCTTCGGCGATTTCACTATCCGTGCAGGGATTATCAGACCGGTGCTCGATCCGGCGCGTGATTTCTGGGAATAACGGAGGCGATGATGTCTGGATTCGATCTTGCTGCGCTGAATGCGTTGCCGAAAGTTGAGCGTGTAATGGCGCTGGCGCAGGTGAATAATCAGCTGGATAAGTTGTCGGCGCAGGATCGCATCAGCTGGGCGCTGGAGAATCTGCCGGGTGAGTTTGTGCTCTCTTCCAGTTTTGGTATTCAGGCGGCGCTGTTGTTGCATATGGTGACGCGCCAGAAGCCGGATATTCCGGTGGTGCTCACCGATACCGGTTATCTGTTTCCGGAAACTTACCAGTTTATTGACCAGCTGACTGAGCAGCTGGATTTGAATTTGCAGGTGTTCCGTGCTGAGCAGTCGCCAGCGTGGCAGGAAGCGCGTTATGGCAAGCTGTGGGAGCAGGGCGTAGAGGGCATCGAGAAGTACAACCAGATTAACAAGGTTGAGCCGATGAACCGTGCGATGCAGAGTCTCGGTGCCAGTACCTGGTTTGCCGGGTTGCGCCGCGATCAGTCTGGCAGCCGTGCGCATTTGCCGGTGCTGGCGATTAAGCGCGGTATTTTTAAGTTTCTGCCGGTGATCGACTGGGATAACCGGCAGGTGTATCAGTATTTGCAGCAGAATGGTCTCAGTTACCATCCATTGTGGGATGAGGGCTATCTCTCTGTGGGGGATACGCACACTACGCGTAAATGGGAGCCGGGGATGGCGGAGGAAGAGACACGGTTCTTTGGCCTGAAGCGTGAATGCGGGTTGCATGAGTAATACTGTGCTGCTTATGTATCGGTGACAGTGTTAGGTGTGGTCTTTGCTTTCGTGACGGCTCAGGGGAATTCGGGGCCGCTGTGGCCTTTGCTTCCGTGACGGCTCAGGGGAATTCGGGGCCGGTGTGGTCTTTGCTTCCGTGACGGCTCAGGGGAATTCGGAGCCGGTGTGGTCTTTGCTTCCGTGACGGCTCAGGGAACACGGGGCCGGTGTGGTCTTTGCTTCCGTGATGGCTCAGGGAACACGGGCCGATCGGAAAGTCGCTTTTCGCCATCCCTGGCCGCTCGGCCCGCGCCGTCCATGGCGCGGGACGCTTTCCTCTTCGGCCCGTGTTCCCTGCGCTTTGAATTTTTTCGTCGCCTGTTGAAATCCTTTCCAGCGCTTCAGCGAATGATTAATCGATAATCTCAGACTTTTGAATCTTTGAATCTTTGAATCTTTGAATCTTTGAATCTTTGAATCTTTGAATCTTTGAATCTTTGAATCTTTGAATCTTTGAATCTTTGAATCTTTGAATCTTTGAATCTTTGAATCTTTGAATCTTTGAATC